>Ga0325402_1006935_pt1 | contig 10743 bp, 5 predicted proteins | sample PopdelMetagenome_22_FD_207212 | JGI IMG/M metagenome (GOLD analysis project Ga0325402, IMG submission 207212) | Populus deltoides microbial communities from Bellville, Georgia, United States - Xylem-PdKOR-R3 | ecosystem: Host-associated > Plants > Phyllosphere > Stem > Wood/Secondary xylem...
TAAAATGATATAAAAACATTAATAAAATAAATAAACTCTTGGGTGAAAAAAAATTGTGTTGACTGTGGTGGGGTTTTGCCGAAGGGAGAGAGAAAGGGTTTTGTTTTTGTTTTCTTTTTCATGTGTTGAGTGACAATGAAAGGCCATGAAAGGGAAATTAACATAGGAAAAGAGGTGGAGTCGGTCATTATCATTTGTGGTTTTTTTATTATTATTATATATCTTAATTAATTTTATAAATTTTAAAATTAATAATTATATAACTTTTTAATAATCAGATTTGAACTTGTAATAATTAAAAAGTAAATTCAAAACCTAATTAATTAAGTTACCCATTATGGTTTTTACTTTATCGAATGGTTTCATTGCTAATTATCCTAGACTATAGTATTGTGTTAGTATTTATGTTATAATTTAAAAAAAAGTAGAAATGCTTTTCAAAATATAAATATAAATTAAAAACTATAAATATAGATTTAAAAAAATACAATGTTTTTTTAATCAAGTTTTTGTGTATATTTAGAAACTGTTTGGGAACGCGGTGCAAACCGTGTTTTCAAAAAATTCAATTTTTTTTTGCTAAAATTTAATATAGTTTGTATGTTTTTGATCGTTTTGATATGCTGATGTCAAAAATAATTTTTTTAAAAAAATAAAAAAAATCATTAGCATGCATTTCGGTACAAAAAATTATTTAAAAAACAACCGCTACCACACCACTAAACATACTCTTAATAACGTAGTGCATAGTAAATTTTTTTAAAATATTTTTTAATTAAAACAATGAGCTCATAAAAATTATTAAAAATCACGTAAAAATATTAAATTTAATATTACTATTTTGACAAACAAAAACAACTACAACGTCAGTTGGACTCATATAAAATTACAGCGCAAAACAGTGATCTCATCTCATAAACAAACACTGCCTTAATATTTTGAAAACTAATTCTAACTTTTAATTTTTTATTGGAGCTCTCTCCAACTATTTTTTTTTTTTGGTTGGAAATTGGATTATTTCCGTTAGATTACCATCATCAGTTTAACGGTGCCATTTACACGTGGTTGAGTTTTTAATTTCCCTCGTACAATTCGCATAACATAATATCTCATGTCGTTTGAATGAGTTTGAAGAATACATTGGATTGCAGGGGTGAATACAAAAATTAAAAAAAAAAAAACTGATTAAATAAAGAAAATTAGAAAAAAAATAACTAAAAAATCAAACCGTGAAAAAAAACCGATCGGTTCAGTTCAATTTCGGTTTTATAAGCCTGAAACTGAAAAAACCAAACCGAACCGAACCGGAAAAATGGAGCCAAACCAGAAACAATCGAGCCAAACAAAAAAAACCGAGCCAAACTGAAAAAAACTGAACCAAATCAAAAAAATAGTCAAACCGGTTTGAACCGGTTCTTGTCGTAAAAAACCGAACCGAAACTGGTCGGTTTGAACCGGTTTCGGTTTTTTTAAAATGTTTGGTTACTCTTTTTTCAATAAAAACCGAACCGAATCGAAAATGATCACCCCTACTGGTTTGTAATGGTTAAGCCGGGGTTTGACCAGCTTCTTTTAACGTGTCCAACTCGTTTTTCTAAGAAATTCAAATATTTTTTTATTAAAAATTAATTTTTTAGTATATTTTGAATCGTTTTAATACGCTGATCTTAAAAATAATTTTTAAAAAAATAAAAAAATATATCATTTTGATGCATTTCAGATCGAAAAGTAATTTGAAAAGCAACTACAACCACACTCCCAAACAGACTATTTATTTTATTTTTTAATTTTTAATGAATAACTATGAATTTTTTTATTTCAAAGTTATACCACAGTAGTCAAGTAGTCAATATGTTTAAGAGTTTGATAGTTATTATTTTTCAAAAATAATTTCATTTGTAAATATATTAAAATAATATTTTTTATTTTTAAAAAATTATTTTTAACATCAAAATAATAAAAAAATATAAAAATTAATTTTAAATAAAAACAATAATTTTTCTAAAACACTAATTAGAATACAATTCCAAACAACATCAACATTTAATCATTGTACACCAAGTTAATCTAATCTAAGAATGTGTTTGTATAAGATTGAAGAGCATGAAATTCATGCTTTGCTACTAGTCAACTCTTTCATTAGATTAATCTCAAACCTAATCTAGGTTAAATTTTGAATCATTGAATTTTTTGAAGTCTAATTCATCAAACCAAATCGGTTTTGACAACCATGATCTAGCTCACCTGCACACTCAAATTTCCGAGATCTCTTCTTTATAGGGCAAACACTATAAAATCTTACAACTTTGCTTTAAGAATCAAGTTTCACTAGAATTACATTAGAGAGGGACTCTGTAAGATGGATCCGCCATTTTCAGAATGAACAAATTTCCTCTATCACCCCTTGATATTCTGCAGACAAAGGGACCATCGTCTAGAGCTCAACAAGAAGCAAAAGGTTGTTGAAAAGACTTGAATAAGCTAAGGCAGATGTTCAATGCTGAACCCTTATTCAATATATACTTGGTATAACAAAAGGAAAAGGGAACTGAAAAAAACATGTTCTTGAGGACTGTCATGCACAGAACAGATTCCAGCAATGCTTGATAAGTTCAAGAATGATCAGAAATCTTACACTACATGATCATGCTTGAAGAAGAAAAGCTTTTGCATCACTTACCGCAACTCCTCATCCAAGTAGGTGATTTCCAATTGACCACGGCCACTTCCAGGTGATTTAATAGGTATCTACAGAGTCTTATGTTATCAGTCAAGATCATGGAAAACATTCATAAAGATTGATACACTTGAACTGTGCTAAATACATGGCTAACGATAAGCTCTGTCAGAATCGAAAGAGAAGTGTTGAGAGAACATTTTGAGTATGCCCTTGCATGACATGACATGAAGATTGATAAGGGCATATATACTCATTGCAAGAGAATACCAGGTGCTAAAATACATACCAGACCTGCAATTCTGAAGAAGTCAAATTTAACAGCTACCCTTCTTGTGTTTAGAGGCACTAAATTAGCGGTGGCCTGCAGATTCGTTGATCAATTTAGTTCATGGGTTAAGAAAAGAAAAGAAAAGAAAAACTTGTAAAATAATCAATTAGAAATGGTTCTCTTAAGCCTCTTCTAACCGTTTAATCTTATAAATTAATATGGGTTTTTTATATGGTATCAGAGTTTTAATGATTAAATAATCACGAGTTTCACAAAGCAGTAGTGAGCTATGCAATAATGCACGTTTCAACCTTAAAAGACTTTCATCTGAAAGAAATGTTAAAAAGTTATATAAAATAATTTTTGAAATCTCATTTAATAACTTAAGCTTTTGAGTTGCAAATCATAACAAGTAAGAACGGCAAAAATTGAAAAGAGTATATTGGAGACACAGAATGAGGAGTACCTGGTTAAAAAAGGGCCAAGTTTCCATATTTTGAGCCCTTAAAGTATCCGCATTAATTGCCTGGTAGATTTTCCCATTTGGTCTCAAGAACTTTGGTCTCTGCTATGCAAATATCATACACAAGAAATTAAAACTTGTGCAAAACAAGAAGAAAACAATTAAGGAAAGGATTACAGGAAGAAATAGCCAGATCTGCAGATAAGATAGAATGACTTCATACACCAAGAAGAGAGAAGCATTATAGTTTATGCTAGTAAGGAAAAGGAAGAAAGAAAGAAGAAAAGTGATATACCCCCAAGACAACTATGGAAAAGAAATATAATGGAAGCTCAATCCTTAATAAAAGATAATCCAGCCTTGTTAAATCAAACAGGAGAGAGCTTTCCCAACGCTCATCGCTGCCTGTATCCCAGCTATATGTAGATATAATAGTGCAGCTTGTTAACTGAAGAGAAGGTCTGATTACAAGCAAAAAAACTGTTTAATGAGTTAGAAACTCGCTGCGCACAGTGTGAAATGAGAAGGAACTACCTACCGCCATGGGCAGAGTAATATTCAAACTCCAACCTCTGCGTAGTTTTTACAGGCGTTTTTCTCTGACATGACAATCAAGACGGGGCATTGACAAGCCTTGTTAATGGATTCTGCTAGAGAATATTTTCTCCTATGCCGTTTGAAAAGTCCATGTAGGTGAATGGGGCCTTTTGCTTCTAAATTCTGCCTGGAGAATAACTGCATCAGGTTGTAAAATGCCTCTCAATTTCAGCTCTCCCATTATCAGATTGTATACTATTGCTTTAAGCATAGGAACCGATATTTCTTACGCTGAAATCGAGAACAGTCAACAAAGTGCCAGTCCAGTTTTTTGTGTTCTTTGCCTTTCCAAATCCAACCACTGACCACAGACAAACTTGCCATTGACTATAAGATAAGAGACTATGTAACACAGTCAGCTTGCCCTGATTTCAATATGCACTTCAGCTGATGGCATTTTTTAGTTGCTCTTGAATGTCCTTAGGATAACATCTCCAGTCTCAAATAACAATTACAGCAGTTTTTTATTCTGCGGTTTTGTGTATCTAACGAAGCACCATGATTTTTCCATCTGCAAACCATAATAAAGAAGAATTGCATCTCTTTTATGCTGAATAAATTGCCTGATACTGTTTCTTACACTAGAAAATCTCTCCACACCATGACCATGCATGCTGATCTCCAGGATTAAGCAAAAAGAGAGAAACAAAACTTCAATCCGTTTGCTGTTAATTTCTAAGCTAAAGTTGCATGTATAAACCAGCAATTTCACCGGAAAATAAGCAATATAATACCAAGTTAGAAAAACTGGGCCCCAAACCTGACAACTACATTCCTAGAGACCCCATGAAATTAATCTTGTAAACTTAACATTTGACCATCAAAGTTATTAACAACACTTCCCACTAACAAGGCAACAATAGAAGTTTGACACAGAGATGCATATATCATGTAGCCATACAGTGCTCAGGAGCACCTATGACCTCAGTAACAGGGAATTACATTAGAGTGCAGAGCAATTAATACATAGTTTAGAAATTATACGAACTTGCACAACTGTGTAGTCAAACAACTAAGAGACTAAGTTGACAAAACACAAATCGAACCTTTGTTTTAAGAATTGATTGAGATGTTGTATATAAAAGCTCCCATTTCCCATTCAGAAGATTTGACTTGAATGGCTCCTTTATATCATTCACAGCCTCAAGTTCCTGAGCAATCTGATCAAAGAAGAGACAAAATATTAATACAGAAACACACATTAAAATGCCAATGAGCTATAAAGAGAACTCCTCAAACTACTGTTTCGGACACATGATCCAACCAACTGATGGCAATCCTAAACCTCAAATCAAATGCTGGGCTAAACCATGCAAACCCCACCTGAATTATAGAGGCTTTCCTTAATTATTATTATTATGATTATCATTTAAACCCATATACTATAGGTGTTATGATTACATCTACTTTAGCCACAACATATCCTATGCAATTTCCTCGAAAAAATCATCAAAAACACCGAAGAGTTCATTTCTTGATGCTTTTTTAGATCAATTCAGGTATTTATTTATGCTTGATTCTTCATAAAATGTTACTCCATGTTTAGCATGAATACTACTCCAATATTAACAGTCATGGAAGTGGAATTCGCAAGTTAGATTACCTCATCAACGCGTTTTTGGTCCTGAGGGGTAGCCACAGCACCCCGATCAAGAGGCGCTATTGCCTCAAGAAGTTGCTGTTTAAGGCTCTTTACATCTTTACCTTTGGCTGAAAAAAATTGAAAGAAGGAAACGTTGGTCCTCCAATATCCCCAAGAATCATCAGGGTTGTTGTTGGAGCTTGATAATAAGTCTATGCCTACGCGAGAATTATTGTTTTTGGGTTTTGAAGATGAGGGAAATGTGAGCATTATAGAATGATGAGAAGTGCCATGTTTGGCTGGAAGAGGAGGAAGAGCAGCATATAGCTTAGTAGGCCTAGCTGAACAAGAAAACATGGCCATTAGCGGTGGAGCGAGGTGGAGATGAACGCTACTCTGCAGTACCGAAGGCTGTCTCTCTTCTCTGTTTTCTTTGTTTTCAAGGTAGCTCGTTCTGGTTGTAGACGAAGGAGAAAAGATAAACAGCATAAATGAAACGTGTCATTTGACAATCATTAGAACCATTCATTTTTTTTTTTATATTATTTACTTAATCATCGAGAATGTTGATGTACTTCTCATCATTAAATATTATTTATTTAATAAAAAATTTATTCTATTCACTTAATAAGAATTTTAATATACATCTCTTCATAAAATATTGTTCACTTAATAATGTTTTCTTTTCTTTTCTTTGTTTTTTTTATTTATATTCTTTTTTATTAAATTTTATTTTAATATTTTAACTTTAGATTTATTAAGATTAAGCATTATAATTTTTATTAACTTACTTTTTATAAGACTATCTCAGTTTCATAACATGAACCACGGGTTTAATTAGTTGACTCGAATTTTTTTTAATTTTTTTTAATTTTTTTAATATTGAATTAATGAATTAGGTTTCATAATTTATTTAGATTTGTTTTTAATAAAGTTATCCTCGTCTTATAACTCAGATCACCGGTTGACGGGTTAACCTGAGTTAACTAGAGTTGTTTCTTTGAGTCCCTTTTTAATCGATTTTTCAATTTCAATTATTTTCTTCAACATTATATTTATTGGGGATTGTGTTTTATATTTTTTTTTATTTTTTTATGAGATTATCCTGGTCTCATGGTCTAAATAGCAAATTTAACAAGTTAACTCACTTGACTCAAGTTTTTTTACTATTTTTTTTAATTTTATTCTTCAACATTGAATTAATTTGAAAATTAGACTATAAAATCTTATACATAAGTGATACACAACTTCTTCTTTATTAGGCCAAAACTCTTCTTAGCTTTTTCATTCTTATTAAACTTTCCTTTCCTCAAGCACTATATAATTAGAGCAACTATATGACTAAAGTTGGGAATGAAATGCTTGTAAAAAGTAGTCAGGTCATGGAAACTATATAGCTCACTAATATTATTCCGAGTTAGTCACTCTCTTATTATTTTTGTTTTCACATTCTCCTAGTTCACATGAACATCTTTTACACTAATCACAAAACCTATGAATAATAACTTATCAATTAGGAAATCTCATTTTTTTCAAATTCATATATAATAAGTCTTATAAAGCTATTAACATCTCCTTTAAATGTTTCATATGTTCTTGCTTTATATGACTATAAATCAAGGTATCATTAAAATACACAGAAAAAATATATTATAAAAAGATTAAAAAAAAACCTTATTAATTATCCTTGTAAAGGTGTTTAAGGTATTTAGCAAGCCAAACAACATAATTATTCATTCTTACAGCCCATCATTCATATAAAAAGTTGCTTCCTGCTCATCTCCTAATAAGATTTGTATTTTATGGTACCCATTACATAGATCAATTTTCAAAAAGATATTGCACTATTTAACTGGTCCAATATGTCATCCAGTATGGAGTATGAAATATAAAATAGGTACCCTATTGTAATTTTATTAATGACACGGATATCAATTCATATATATTATCTTCAATCCTTCTTCAGAGTCAACAAAGCAGGCACACAACACAATCTTAAACTCTCATAAATGTACTTCTTTCTCAATAACTTTTTCACTTTCTCCTAAAGAATCTCACCTTTTCTTTGAACTCATTTTGTAATGTGGTGGATTTGGTAAGCTAGCTCCTGAAATCAAGTTAATTTGATGTTTAATATCTCTCATTGATGGCAACCCTCCAAGCAACTCATTTGGTATAATCTCGTCAAACTTTGTAAATAATGGTTTCATACCTTCTAGTATATTCAAATTATGTTTGTCTTCTTTATCAACCACCAATGTTTTCACTACTAGTGCAAGTGTCTATTTAGTTTTATGTGTTTTCTTTACCATTACTAAAACTAGTAATAATGATAAAAGTCTTCCCCTCTACTTTATAAGTTTTGAGCAGGACCTTTCATTTTATAAGAACCAATATATAGTTAAACCCATTTTTACAAAATTTATAAAAGTTATCTCTAACTAAGTGTTTAGCATCTACATCGAACTGTCAATGCCTTCTAAAAATCAAATTACAAGTATTCATGCCTACTATATCACAATATGTTGTATCTTTTATATTTTTTGCAATTGATTACATTAAGCCAACCTCTAAAACTTAGCAGTATACTCATTTATTATTTTCTGACCCTCTAGGCCCCACTTGATAATATATAAATAGATATTGCTGGTAGTCAGCGGTAAAAATTGATCGTGCAATATATTTCTTATTTGAAACTAAGATCTGATAGATGTTCAATATCTCATCTCTCTTATCTTCACTAGGTGCTTCCATTAAAAAGACACTTGTTCCTTTAATTTATATTGCCACCAATTTCATCATCCTCTCCTCCGAGATGTTGATGTAATCCTTAAGTCTATCACACTCAACGGTCCAGTCAAAGAACTTTTCAATATGAAGATACCTTTTGAAACTAGGGATGCCAACCTACAAACAAAACTCATTAGTGTGTGTGTAAAACTCATCATACATATTCTTACTATAGTTGACAAAGCCTCTAAGATCCTCTATATCCTCATCTTCATTGGTGTCTGAGAATAAGTTGAGCATTAGATCTAGTACGAGGTATATTTTTGTATTATGTTCCTCTCATAATCATGATTTATCTTTTCACCACCTATTAGAAATTGCTCAAAATAGTCAATCATGTCATCATATGTCATTTCCATTTGTTTGGGCTTCTATTCCATATCTTTCTACATTGACTATTAGGCCTTTACAACATTCTAGATGACATTTACCCTTGAACCATGCGACTAAGATATTTGTCATTTACTCTATCTATTAATTAGGTCAACTTTTAAGGCTATTTGACATGGTGTACAATGAGAACTAGGATTTGTCAATTCTAAAACACTCTAAAAAGAATAAAGACTACAAAGTTATATGGAAATTCAAAGTTTGAATTTTATTAATAGATAAAACTTATTTTTGTCAACCCTTATTTTCAAGAGCAACTATGCTTTGAGTGTTCTATTTCACATCTCATATAGGATAAAGATCATTTGCGTCCCTATATTATCCCTGATAGTTAGCCTTAGTCCCTTTAAAATCATGTTACTTATTTTTTATTCATCTTTTGCAACTAATTGCATTTAACCAATCTCTAAAACTTAGTAGTATTCATGTGGACTATTTTATGACCTTAAAAAGTACTCGTAATAATGTCTGAACGAATATTACTATTAGGGGATAAAAATTGATCTCATAACTCTTTGTTTTTTAATCAAGATCTACGAAGTGTTCTGAACATATATAGAGTTATGCCAACTTACACATGTCTAGTTGACACCAAAATGATTAGGTATACCACATATCGTCCCCTCTTTTCATAGAGGAGAGAGAAAAGAAATAGTAATCGTGTCGTAAGACCTTGTTTGTTTTTACTTGACGCCTCGATTTGGTGTGTTGTTTGGGTACACTACTTTTCCTTTTATCATAGTTTAGAGACTTATAGCCTTTAGTCCACCTGCCCGTCGCTTACTCTAATGTCTAACGCTCTTTCCCGAAGTCAATTTACTGCCAACAATCCCTCTTTTGCCCCTCTCTCATATCTCCACTTAGTGTTTTCACCAAGAAGACGATCTTCCCTTCAATCTAATTACCACCAATTTCACAATCTTCTCTTCTAAGATATTCATGTAATCCATAAGTCTATCACACTCAGTGATCCAATCAAGGAACTCTTTAATATCAAGATCCCTTTTGAAAATAGAAATGTCAACCTAAAGAACTCATTAGTGTTTGGGTTGCGTTTTCCATACCTATTATTGCCATAATTGACAAAGCCTCTATAATGTTGTTTATCCTTTTTTTATTGTTGTATGAGGATATTTGGGGCATTGAGTCTACCACAAAGTACTTCTTTAAGCACGTTCCTATCACCATTGCAATTTTTGTTTGTATCACTTACTAGCTATTGCTAAAAATTGTCAATCATGTCATCAAATATCCTATCTATTAATTTTAACTATAATTCCAAATCTTTTTTTAAATGCCTTTTAGGTCCTCACATCACCCTAGATGATCTTCACCCTTTTATCATGTCACTAAGATGGTTATTATTGACTATGTCCATCAGTCATACTAACATGTTTTAATACCACCTAACAAAACAGGATTTTTTAATTCTAAAAAAACCCTAAAAATAATAAAGATAGCAAATTTGTAGGGAAACTCAAACTTTAATTTTATTGATAGATAATAATTGATTCTAAAATCTCAAAAAAATAGTCTAAATTAAAAATTAAAAAAAAACTATAAATCCATAAATAATGTTAAAATAAAGACAAAATATAATTAGAAAAGACAAAATTTCTAAAACATGAGCAATCTAAAGCGAATCTAGAGGTTTAATCACAAAAAAAATTTGAAAGTGGGTCTTCAAATAAGATTTTGACCTTGAAAACTACCTTGAACATTTGGCCTTTTTTATGGTCTGGACCTCTAAATAAGCTTTTTGAATTGATATAATTTTTGTTAATCGAATACCTGAATTAAAAGTTATGATCTTTTAAAAAATTTATGCATGTTTACGCTTTCAAGATATTTTATTGGGTTTTTGCCTGTCAATATTATCTATAAACTTATCAACAAGAAAATATGACTTGTTCCTTATCTTCTCCAATGAATCTTTTCGAGGCAAAATTCACCATGAAACTACGAACGAGCTC
>Ga0325402_1006939_pt1 | contig 10741 bp, 6 predicted proteins | sample PopdelMetagenome_22_FD_207212 | JGI IMG/M metagenome (GOLD analysis project Ga0325402, IMG submission 207212) | Populus deltoides microbial communities from Bellville, Georgia, United States - Xylem-PdKOR-R3 | ecosystem: Host-associated > Plants > Phyllosphere > Stem > Wood/Secondary xylem...
TACGCAAAGTCATTGTTACCGTCACATGTAGACATGAACTGGCTTCTCAAGGGTTCACATGCACATTTTGCCATGGTCGAGTGCAAAACAGCAAATACATTGTTAAAAAGATTCCAGGATTTCTAAATATGATCTGCCTCACAGGATAATAATGACGTCTTCATGTATTATCTCCTTCCGGTCCCCTTCCAAAGAATCCTAAACCTCTCGCACAGAAGGGACTCGCTCTGAAGATTGGATTCTTGATGGATTCCTCTTCACAACAGGGAGGGGAGCTGGCCTTTGGCTCCAACTATCGGTGGCTGGCTGTATTAGAGAATCAATAGAGAAATGATGATGGTGATTAATCCTTTTTTTTTCTTCATCTTTTTGCTGGTGGTTGACTGTATTATATATTTTTTTGTTAGTGGCTGATCAAATAAAAAGGCTAGCACTCATTTTAAAACATTTTTAAATAAATAAACAAATAAAGACCAAGGACACTTGCTTTTTTTTATTATTAAAATTAGAATTATTCCAGATAACTTTACAGATCAAGTTAATTACACATTCCAAGATGTTGTTTTTGTTGACTTCGCACTCCAGTCAACGAAGAGGTTATTAGTCCGATATGGCTGTTAATTTTTCCGGCCCCCGTATATTTTGTCCACTTGTCCCTTGCATTACCATAGTGGATTATTCCATTCAAAGTCATTCCAGTGTGTTAAAATATTTTTATTTAGAAATATATATTTTTATTTTTTAAAATTTATTTTTATATTAGTATATCAAAATAATAAAAAAACACTAAAAAAATTATTTTTAAACAAAAAAATTAAATTTTAAACGAACATTATTTTAGCCGCACACTTTAATCAGTTAAAGAACTATAAAATAAATAAAGATGCCACTATTGTATTATTGAAGAGAGAGAGAGCGTTGGTGTCCCTAATTAGTTCCCACTCTTTTAGCTCTGTGTTTACGAGTCGCGATTACAATATTCATTGAATAATATAACACAAAGCAGACTCTGTATTTTAAGGAGTAAGATTCACAATTAATTTTATATTATTCAGAGTGAGATATTCTCAATCTTTTTCTCGCTGGTTTTTAGGTACCTTTTCATGGAGGATGGATGGATTAATTTGTTATATAGCAAGAACATGGAACCATCACTTCATTAGAAGGCGTCGAGACCTTTCCTAATTAACTATCAAAATAAGGATTATGGCAGAGATAAACCAAAGTTTATGCCAGTAAACTCAAATAAGGCAACGCGTTTTCTTCCCAACTAGCACAAGTTGCCAGCCCTCGGCCCCATATTAAGCACAATTCTTCAATATTCACTCACTGGTCAGTGGTACGTACGTACGCAGGCGCAGTTTGTGACCCAACTCCAGTTCATGGCCAATTTGCAAACGTTTCCACACCCATATGAGTAGCCTTTTTTGTTTTTAAACAGACAAGATAACCCATCCATACTAGAAATTTGTAAACAAGGAAAAATCTCCACACTCATCCAGTAGGCTCCTTCCATTCACACTTGCTCGGGCCCTACCCTATAATATTAAACCGTCCAATCCTACAAAGCACAGACCATGTCTTAAAAGAGCCAAGCCCCTCCCTAGTCCCTCCTACTAAAAAACTATCACCCCTTCCCTTCCACCACCCCACTCACCATGGGCAGCCTAGAGATCCAAACACCATATACCTCCTCTAGACCCACTGACCTTGAAAAACCCATCGCTGATGCTGTCGAAGACGACGACGTATCCCCTATCGAGGAGGTCCGACTGACCGTGGCCAACACGGACGACCCAACCCTACCTGTATGGACCTTCCGGATGTGGTTCTTAGGCCTGATTTCATGCAGCCTTTTAGCTTTCCTCAACCAATTCTTTTCTTACAGAACCGAGCCGCTTGTTATAAGCCAGATAACCGTCCAAGTAGCTTCACTCCCTATAGGCCGCTCCATGGCTGCTGTGCTACCAAAAACCAAGTTCAAGATTCCTGGTTTTGGGTCCAGAACTTTCTCTCTCAACCCAGGTCCGTTTAACATCAAAGAACACGTACTCATTTCTATATTTGCTAACGCCGGAAGTGCATTTGGTAGTGGATCTGCTTATGCTGTTGGTATTGTCACTATCATCAAAGCATTTTACGGAAGGAGTATTTCTTTCTTGGCTGGTTGGCTTCTCATCACCACTACTCAGGTAAATCTTGGTGTTCTTTTATCCCAAAAAAAAAGGTATTCTTTTGTAATATTTTTGAAAGCAAAATTTGGTCTTAGTTTTGGTTTCAAGTTGGGTAAGCAATGAAGTTCCTCTTTTTTTTCTTTTCTTTTTCCCCTTAGCATTTTGGCCCTTTTGGCCTGGTTGTTTGGAGCTTGTCGTTACCGTATATCTAGCTGTTTTTTTTTTTTTCAATGGCTATATATTTTCATAAAACTTCTAAGAAAATCTTGCATTTATTTTCAAGAAAAAAGAAGTGTCACGATTTGGATGTGAAAATTCTGCTAATTAAGCATTGATGTGGTGATAATTTGAGTGATTTGTGTGCATGATTGGGAATGGTAGGTGTTAGGATATGGCTGGGCAGGGCTGTTGAGGAAGTATGTGGTGGAGCCAGCCCATATGTGGTGGCCTGGCACTCTCGTTCAGGTCTCTCTTTTCAGGTATCTCTCACTCCCTCACTCTACAGACCCCTTGCTTTTTTTTCTTTCGCAGTAGGAAAAAGTTATTGAGCAATTTGACGCACTGCCCCCGCCCTGAAATGTAACTAAAAAGCTAAAAAGAAAAATACCAAACAATATCTTCTTCCACATCACCACTTTTCCGTCCACACATCTTGTGCAAAAAGAGTTGTTTTTATTTATCTAGATTTTGCTGGGATTGATTATTATTTCAATCATAATATATAGTTGCAGTAATTAATTACTTGTCGATAGCTAAAGTAAATATAAATAATTTCTTACACTGGATAACATGTGAAATGTCCCTTTTCCTAGGATTCGATATCTTTTATTATTGTGCTCATCCCCGCCTTTTCTTCCATCGAGTCAACTAGAATCTTAAGTTGGCTTGGCTGATTCGGTGTGATTAATTTAGTAATTTGTTCGTGGCTTAGAATCTGTCTAACAACGCTGCTGTCCGCGGTTTTTTTAAAAATTTGTATTTTTTTATTTAAAATTAATTTATTTTTAATGTTTTTAGATAAATTTAATGTTTTAAGATCAAAAATAAATTTCAACAAATATAAAATTATTTTTTAAAAAATATCACCTTTAAAAATAACTCCAATTATAATATCAAAGAATGTTTAAATGGTGAGCGTGCTTTTAACTTAATAATTAGGAAAAAGAACTGTTGACTTTCCACGGAATCAAGCTAACTTCTTGTGAAGAAATGGATGGTGGACTGGTGGAAGTTACTAAGTTTTTGCTACTTGACAGCTCATGAATAAAAAATACACGAAGGCACAATTAATTCTCACTTGAACTGGGCGTGATAACACAAAAGGTTCAGGTGTCTTTTTCAGTGTTCGTAAAAGTTTTCTAAATTAATAAAGCTGACATCAAATCTCAATTGGTTCGATATATCCTGTTTTGTATTGCGTTTGAAACAGGGGCAGCTAAAATTTGAATTTTTTTAGAAATTTTTGAATTGTTTAAATATTGTGATAATATTAAAAATAATTCTTAAAAAATAAAAATATTATTTTAATAAATTTATAAAAAAAACACAGTAAAAAACAATTATTATTACACTGCAAAACACCAAATCAAAATGTAAAAGAACATTGTCCGTCAAGGATATAACAAGAGTTTGTTTGGCTCTGTGGTTGAACTTGCGTTTGATTAAATTTCAATTTTTTTTTTAAAATTGAGTGCGGTTTGTATTTTTTGGATCGTTTTGATGTGCTGATGTTAAAAATAATTTTTAAAAAATAAAAAAATATCATTGGCATGTATTTCAACACAAAAAGCTATTTGAAAAGTAACAATTACCACACTGCCAAACATACTCTAAGGACTCGTTTAGGAACGCGGCTGCGGCTGCGTTCCCAAAAATTTTGAAATTTTTTTTTTTACTAAAATTTAATATGGTTTGTATGTTTTGAATGTTTTGATGTACTGATGTCAAAAATAATTTTTAAAAAATAAAAAAACATCATTAGCATGTATTTTAACACAAAAAATTATTTAAAAAATATCCACGAATCAAACTGTTAAGTGAGGTGACCGTGGAACGCAGATTACTGGTTGGTGAATGGTGTACAGTGGCAATGGATGAGAGTGGAATTTCTCTATTAATAAAAGTCATGAACAAGAGACGCACGAAGTGTGGTTGGAAAGGTTTTAAGATAGGTATTCAGTATAATACTATAATGATAACGATAATGATCATTTATTTGTCTGTTTTGGAAATGGCATCATCGATCCAACCTATATTTGGCATCGTCATCACACGTCCATGAATAATAGAAGTGAGAGCTGGTGTAGTTATTCTTTAAATATATTGAAATAACATATATATTTTTTAAAAATATTTTTAATATATGATATTAAAATAATTTAAAAATATTAAAAAACTATAATTTAAAACAATTTTTTTAAAAAAATATATTTGGATTGCAAAAGAACAGCCACGAGATTGATTTGAAATTGACAAGTCCTTGATTTACTGTTCCTTTTCTTTTGTTTTTTTCCACCACCACTGTGATACCTCCCATACCTAAAAGGTTAAACCGTTTGTCTTGTTGACACGCGACCTACTGTTTTTTTTTTGAAGCACAGTAGAATTTTTTTAAGTGAATTTAAAAATATAAAAAATATTACTTTAAAAAATCAAAATAAAAATTTTCAAAAATATCCAGCCGAAAAACAACCGTTACCTAAGTGCTAAAAGGTTGGTCTGAAATACAGGGTTAAACCGCTTGTCTTCTTGTTACGCAGCCTATGAGTTTTTTTTTTTGTTTAAAGAACAGTAGATTTTCTTTAAAAGAAAAAAATGCAGTTAAAATTTATTTTAAAAAATAACATAAATTAAATATTCGCAAATATTTTATTGTGCTACTTTGAGAAAAAACTCTTAAAGCATTTACATAAAAGGGTTTGCTCTCCAACTTTGTGGATATGCCTTAATTATAGAGGTGTTTAATCTGGTCGGTCATCGCAGCTAAATTATCCAGCAATTGATCAGGCATGCACCCATAAACATTTAATATCTTCAGATAACACACGTGACTAAATGCCCATGTAAACTACCTGGGAAAAATCTTGCAGGGCTTTGCATGAGAAAGATGATGGTCACCGCATGACACGGGCAAAGTTCTTCGTAATTGCACTGGCTTGCAGTTTTGTCTGGTATCTATTCCCAGGATACCTGTTTACAACACTCTCAAGCATTTCATGGGTATGCTGGGTATTTCCGAAGTCAGTAACCGCACAGCAACTTGGTTCAGGCATGAGGGGCCTTGGACTTGGAGCCATTACACTTGACTGGTCTGTTGTGGCATCCTTCTTGTTCAGCCCTCTCATTAGTCCATTCTTTGCCATTGCCAATGTCCTTGTGGGATATGTATTCATAATTTGCGTTGCAATGCCCTTAGCTTACTGGGGCCTCGACTTGTACAGTGCACGAAAATTTCCCATTTTCTCCTCACACCTGTTTACAGCAGAGGGTCACAAGTACAATATAACAGCTATTGTTAATAACAAGTTTCAGCTGGATATACCAAACTACGAACAGCAAGGACGAATTCATTTAAGCATGTTTTTTGCTCTCAGTTATGGCTTCGGTTTTGCAACCATTGCCGCCACCCTTACTCACGTGGCTTTCTTCTATGGAAGGTAAATCTTTCAACAAACAGAATTGAGAATCAGAATCGCCTTAATTTCCCATCCATGTTGTTGCAATCAGATTTTTAACAGACGCATGTTCTGACATGTGAAACATGATCTACAGGGAGATTCTCCAGAAATATCGTGCTTCTTACAAGGGCAGGGAGGATATCCATACAAGATTGATGAAAAGATACAAGGACATACCTTCCTGGTGGTTTTACTTGTTGCTTAGTGTGACATTAATTGTTGCTCTTGCACTGTGCATCTTCTTGAATGATCAAGTTCAGATGCCATGGTGGGGACTCATCTTCGCGAGTGCCATGGCCTTTGTCTTCACCCTTCCCATCAGCATCATAACTGCCACAACAAACCAGGTAACTTAGCTCTCTTTTAAATCTTATTCCGAGCAAGAGATGAATATCTAGTGAAATTCAGCATCAACCGGAAAAATAAAAATTCGAAACCTCCCGCTCTATCCATCTGGGCTTTGATAGTCATTCCCTTTCACTTCATCATCTCAGCTAAATCTGTTCTTTATTAATGCTCTACCACTTCATATACAGACACCAGGGCTGAACATAATAACAGAGTATGTCATGGGTATCATATTACCGGGGAGACCAATAGCCAATGTATGCTTCAAAACCTATGGATATATGAGCATGGCTCAGGCTGTTTCTTTCCTCAATGATTTCAAGCTAGGACATTACATGAAGATCCCTCCAAGATCGATGTTCTTGGTTCAGGTACATTTTTCTCAGAACTACTGTCTAGATAATAAATGAATTTAACTCCAGATATCCTGTTCAATTGTTATAATTGTTCATGTGATGTATGCAAAAGGATCCACCATCCAAGAATTTCCTCAAGACCGTGACCTTAAACTGACAAAGTCAATTACAATGAACAATTTGTTGTTACTTTTACACATTATTTATTGTTTCCACTTAGAGCTACTGATATATTTATTCGCTTGTTGCATTTCCATCTGGGTATGTCTAGTTCATAGGAACAATTCTTGCCGGAACCATCAACCTTGCAGTAGCCTGGTGGCTGCTGAACTCCATTGACAACATATGCCAGGATGATCTACTACCCGCTAACAGTCCTTGGACATGCCCAGGTGACCGAGTCTTCTTTGATGCTTCTGTCATATGGGGTTTGGTTGGACCAAAGCGGATCTTTGGAACACTTGGAAACTATCAGGCCATGAACTGGTTTTTCCTTGGAGGTGCACTAGGACCGGTTATAGTTTGGCTGCTACACAAATCATTCCCTAAGCAATCTTGGATTCCCCTAATTAATCTTCCGGTCCTTCTAGGAGCAACTGCAATGATGCCTCCAGCTACACCAGTAAACTACAACGCCTGGATCATAGTTGGAACAATTTTCAATTTCTTCATCTTCCGTTACAGAAAGACGTGGTGGCAGAGGTACAATTATGTTCTTTCAGCTGCATTGGATGCCGGGCTGGCTTTCATGGCAGTGCTTTTGTACTTCTCAGTTGGAATAGAAGATAGGAGTTTGAATTGGTGGGGTACAAATGGTGAACACTGTGAATTGGCAACTTGTCCAACAGCCAAGGGCATACTGGTTGATGGCTGTCCAGTTAACTAACTTTGTTGCCTTCTGATACAAGCTTCTATTTAAGAGGTTACACAGGATAGAATAAGCAGGTATTGAACAACATGCATCAAGCCATAGTGGCAACTCAAGGTTTCATATGTTAGTTCAGCTATAAAGCCAGCTTCATGTGTACATTGTTCTGAACTAGAAATATTTAATGCATGTCTATAAATATTTAAATAAAATCCTATTCCAAGGAAAACGACTTGTGTCTGAATACCTTCGGACAAAACCATCTCATTTCGTCCAGGATGCATTTGTGGAGCATCACACTGCAGTTGCGGCAGCAGTGGCAATAAAATAATTGTTAATGGGTGATGCATCATAACTGGCAAACATTTTGCTATCATAGTATACTCATTCCCTTGAACCTGGTATGATGATTTGGCACTTCATATTTTATCGACATTGTGCTACCCTATAATCAAGAACTATTTAGCTTGATCTGACTAAATCTACGGCCACACAAAATGCATATGGTATATCGTTGTTGAAATAACATGTACGTGGTATATCGAGCATGAAATATGACAGACAAAAAGAAAGCGAAAAAATACTTACGCATTTTGTGGGCACGATATTGTTTGTTCTTCAGCAAAGGTCGATTGAGATAATGATCAGAAAGTACTAATGATAAATCATGCCTTTACTGAATGTGATCATGATGCATGAACTGAAAGCCACTGATTATACTCATCCATCCTTATTATAAAGAAAAAATGTTCAGAAATGGTCTCCCAAAACAGTCAATTCAGGAACTAGAAGATATTCACCAGTCAAAACGCACAACCTTTGCAACTTCGAAGGTATCAGGAGCACTCTCAGTACTCCTTAAGCACATCTTAAGATCATTTCATTGCATGTACACAACAGCTCCTGTGGGCCTGGGACCATCATTGCCAGAGCATAAGATGATGCCAGTAATTTTATAATTAGCTATAAGGTCAGGAAAGTACGTGAACGAGTGGAAAAATCTTTTCCCATGGTAACTTGGCCAGCATTTCGATTTTGTGTATTTCACTTAAATGTCATGATGATCTTTAAGTGAAACACACAAATGCTCAAACCTCAAACCTGACCTTATAGCTAATTATAATATATCATCAAACCTCAAATTAACCTGTTCAATCATATATATACGAGTGAGTGACATAGTTAAACTTGGAGCGCCATTCACTAATTCCAACATTAAAAGCTCTAATATCAGGTAAACTACACCGTCGAAGTTCCTATCTTCAATGTACTTATAAGATCCATTTCAACACAATCGTTATCTTCCAGATTCAACAATCCTGCAACCTGAAGAAGAGATGCAGAAGAGAACAAGCTACAGTATCTCAAGGTTGATTAAAAAATCAGACCGTTAGGCTAAGTAACGCTGTGCAATACGCACCGTTTTACTTTTAGTGATTAGTTACTGGATTATGCTTATTGATATTTAAAGTAACCAAGTTGTAGGTGGTCAGCTTATACTACCGTGCTTTTTATATATAAAGAATCAACAAAGAATGTACAGAGATATTTAAATAAATATATTTTTTATATTGAATAGTTTAAGATTTTTATGAAAGTACTTCTTAAGTTAAAAAAAAAAATGAATAGACTGGTAGTATAAATAGACACGTCATCTCAATATATAAATCAATTGTATATAAAAGTTTTTAAAATAGAATTATGTAAAACAGTAGTATAAAAAACATAACGGAAAAGGTTGTCATTTTAAATAAAAATAAAATAGATCCTCTCATTGGTGTGCTGTTTTGTTTTGAAATCGGTGATTATTTTTTAAAATATTTTTTATTTAAAAATATATTAAAATAAAATTTTTATTTTTAAAAAATTATTTTTTATATCAACACATCAAAATAATCTAAAAATATATAAAATATAATTTTCAGTAAAAAAATATTAAAATTTACCCCCCTCCATCTGAAACACAATAACAAAAGGCGAAAACAAAGCAATTTTCTCCTGAAGGGACACACCTACTATGGTTTTAAAGCAAAGTAGATGTTAATCAAACCTCTGTTTTATAGCAAAAGAAAATAAAAACAATTATGCTTTAAAAGCACAATAATACCCAATAGACACTTTAGTCTCATTGAAATACTAAGTTGGTTCGAGGATATTTTGTTTGTTGAATAAAAAAAAACTGCATCAGTCAATAAAATAATTTTTATCTCTTCTCAATAAAAAATAAAAAAAAATTTCTCTCATGACCACAATTGTTGTTTGTTTATTTTAAAGTTGACGACATGGTTAAATAAAATAATTTTAAAGTTTATTTTAAAATTGACCATAATTATTATTTGTTTAGTTAAGATATATGTAAATTAATTAGAATATCTATATTAATAATAATAATAAAATAATACAACTGGTGTATCTTTGTTATGCTCGTGGCAGGATTCCAAGTTAATTTGAATGCAAGTTAAAAAGGCATTAGCACGATGGATATGCTTTTTGATACCCCGAGATGTGTTAATTAAAGAGTTAATATAATGAATTAAAAATATACATGAACGGATCAATAGTAAAGATAGTTATTAATACTAATTAAAAACTTCAAAAAAAATTGATTTCTCTAAAAAATAAAAAATAAATGCACATATAAATATTTTACCCCAATCATTATTTTTATTTATAATTAAAGTTGCTAAGTATATATTTTTGCTTTTATAAATACATCATGAAAATAAAATTGATCCATTCAGGACCTGGGATGAAAAAATTTGAAATTATAATAATTTCTTTAAGATACTATGCGATCGTAAAAATACAAAACATTATTTTTTTAAACCAAGCAATTAAAAATATGAGAGATAGGATAATAATGAAAAATCTAATTGAAAAATAAATAAATAAATAAGGTCAGTGTTGCTGGGGTCGGAAAGAAAAACTCGCTTGGTTGGCCTATAAAATGAAAATGTACAGCAACATCTAGTTTTGGAAGCCCATTCTAGTCATTGTAGCTTCAATTGTTTTGACCATAACCTAAAAATTTGAAGAATATTTTGGGACACGTCAAATATGTTAAAGTACATGAATCAAAATAAATCCCAGAACATAAAATAATGTACATATAACTTGAAATAATAAAATTAAAAAAAATAATGACAAAAAAAAGGAATCTGGAAAGAAAATTTTGTCTATAAATAATGAAACACGAGGGGGGTGCACGATGAAAACTATTGGTTACCGCTGGAATGATGTCTCGTGCGTGTGTATTTGTTCATGCAGCTAATAAATATAATTCTCACTTTCACCATACTCACCTGTCTTTTATTCAGT
>Ga0325402_1006943_pt1 | contig 10739 bp, 6 predicted proteins | sample PopdelMetagenome_22_FD_207212 | JGI IMG/M metagenome (GOLD analysis project Ga0325402, IMG submission 207212) | Populus deltoides microbial communities from Bellville, Georgia, United States - Xylem-PdKOR-R3 | ecosystem: Host-associated > Plants > Phyllosphere > Stem > Wood/Secondary xylem...
TCAAAATGTCCTATACGTCCTACAGTGTCAAGTGCTTTACCTTGATAGTGGCCTAATCAAATATCATGGATGGTTTGTGACTAAATGATTAACCGTGATACACCACGGCCCAGATTAAGGTTTTTGGGACATTAAAAAAATATCAAGTGTTATTAATGGATTTTTTATAATTGTGATATATATACACACACTCTCTCTCTCCTCTTACATTATGTTTTTTTTTTAAGGTGTTTTGAGTTTATTTGAGCTTATTGGAAATTATTTTATGAGTTTAACGTATATAAGAGACTTTGTTAATTAATTGATAAAAGATAACAAATTATGCATTTTATGTTTTGGAACTTGCTTCTTGTGACAGATTTTTCACCAAGTTAGAGTTTTACAAGGTGAATGTGAGCGTAATCTAAGTTAAAGTACACATATCAAGCTTTCCATGAAGTTATCATGGGCAGAAATCCGAGTTCATTTGGACCTCTAAATAAACTTGTAAAAATCGGGCCGAAAACCTACTTGCAACAGAATTGTATGTTTTCACACTTAATATTCAAATAGACATATTTTGAACTTAAGATATCAAAATAAAACAATTCAACAGCTTAAATTCATCTATACATTTAGGGATATAACTTTTATGAAGGGCTCTAGGTTAAACAAAATCATTTCAAAACAAATCTCCTAATGCAAAATAAAAGACAAGTTTTATCCCTTGATATGCTAAAAACTAACAGTTTGAGAGTCTTATCTTAATAAGATATCTTATAGGATTAGATGGATTTTCTCTGCAACTTGTAACCTCTTAATCTTTATCCTTAATAGCTTATCATAAAGGTTGTTTATTGGGACACAAAGAGGAAAAACAACCAGAATGTTCTTTGTCTACGGGAATTTTGGGAGAGATCATCTTTGTTGTTGGAATTTTCAAAGACCATGCGTAACTAATTCTCCATTTTAGTTTAAGAGGAATAGACGCCATCTCCATTATCAAGTTTTTAGAAGTAACGTTGACATTGTAATTCTTTCAGATTTAATAGCTAATTTTCTTTATTTTAGAATTATGCTATTGATTTCTGTTCAAGATATTGTTTTGAGATGACATGTATGCTTTCTAGTTTCTTTCAATCCGTAATTGTTGTTAAGGATTAGAGTAAGAAGTAAAAGAATTAACTTGATTATTAAATCTCTCATTTTATTTTATTATAGAAGAATAAACTAAATTAAATTGTTAAACTTTTGAACGGTTGCTTAAAATAAATTTTATAGACTTTGCTCCTAAGGCTACTAATGAGTGATTGAAAATATCTTTTTAATATTAAGTTCATTTGATGATAATAAATTGATTAGAAAACTTTGTCTAATTAATCAAATGATAATCTCATCGATTCCCTTTAGCTTTAAGAAATATTGAATTTATTTGTTTAACTTGAAAGAATGTTTATTTTTACTTCTATGATCAACAAATTTATAACAATGGATGTATGGATCATTGAACTGAGTTAACAACTTATAAATTTATCATTTTTTTATTTTCAAAATTTCATTTCTTTAATTATTCAAATCCTCCATCATTTTTTATTTCATAATCTTGTAGGAAGATTAAACAACATTTTCCTTGGGTTTAACTTGGTCTTCATAATTATATTACAAAATTATTTTATTTGTAGTAGTAAAGTTATAATTATATTTTTTAGGTTTCGATGACATACCAATTTTATAGCATACAAAAATTAAACTATATGGTGATTGACATGGTTGATTTGACAAATCTAAAGATAACTCGGATGATCGATAAAAATATAGTTTAACTAAAAAAATCAAGACAACTTTAAAAAAACAAATATTAAAACGACAACATATTAGATTGACTCAAATCAACTAGGGTTAATTAATATGTCAAATACGCTACCTAGATCATGAGAACTTAATAACCCTATAGAAAGCAAATTAAAAATTAATTATTAAATCCAATTATCAATCAACCTAATATTAAAGGATAAAATTAAAAATAAAATTCAACTAAAAATTAAGCTGAGTCAACTCAGGTTAACCTGCTAAACCTAGATCACGAGACTGAGATAAACCTATAGAAAACAAATAAAAAAAAATTACGAAGATCAATTCCTAATCAGCTTAATGTTGAAGGATAAAATTAAAAAATAATAAAAAGAGAATACAAAAAGCCACCCAAGTCAACCGACCAAATCCATGACTTAGGTCATCAGATCAAATAACATCATAGAATGCAAACCAAAATAAATTATAAAGGGGTAATTCACAATCAACTCAATATTTAAGAATAAAAATGAAATTTTTTTAAACTAAAATAAGACCAAAAAAACTTGAGTCAATCAACGTAACCCGCGACCCGAGCCATAAAAATATGATAACCACATAGAAAATAAATACAAAAAATATTATAAAGCTATGAAACCCAAGTCAAGGGATCAAGATAATTTCATAGAAAGAAAATATAAAAAAATAATTATAAAGTTCAATTTTCAATCAACCTAATGTTGAAGGATGAAATTGAAAAAAAATATCCAATTAAAAAAAGAATATAAAAAAAACTAAGTCAATCTGGTTATACTGCGGGTCAGATCAATTTTTTAAACGCAAAAAAATATTCAAATGTTATAGCTTGTTTCCATCCGGTTTTCCTTAATTGTTTTCATTAGGTTGAACATTGCAATGTGGAATTTTTTAGCTATTTTTTTTTAGTTCTTTAAAAAGCTAAGGATGAGTGTTCGAGAAGTAAAAGGTGAAAATGTATATTATCACGGAAAGCTAAAATTTGAGTGAAACATAAGTGAAGTGAAATCTATTCAATTGTAAACATATAAGAGAGTGTGTGAGGGATATAATTTCTTCTTACTAACTTATTTTTCAAATTTCAATATTTCATCCAAAAGTGAATTGTCATACCAAGAGGGGAACGCCGATAATTCTTTTATGTTAAAAGCCATGGAACAACATTTGGAGTGAATACAGTTGATGTTTGGCGAGATCATAGATTGGGTAGATCAATAAGAAACCAGGATTAATAATATGGAAGAAGGACTTTCATCTTCCACTAAATATGCTTTTAGATCGCTCATCCCCTAAAAAGCATGAATTTTTATCTTGATGCTCCCTAGGTTTCTATTCAAACCATTATGGATCCTAAAATCATGCCTCAACCCCTTGTGCATGTTTGGTCTAAACCTTCAATCTTTAAAAACCTTTTGTTGCCAAAATCTTCCCCCTTGACTGAATGAAGCCTACTCAAATCTATTTATATTTTCATCCTCATTCACAGTAACATACTCATTTACAAGTGTGGAAGCTCGTATATGTGACATTTTATAATTAAGAAGGTAAAAAGGTAAAACTTGTTGTTATTAAGTTAATTGATTATGCTATAATTTGATGGGATCTGTTTGTTTCTAGCATAAGGAGAAATCATGAGAGGCCTATCAAGACTTGAAAGGAGAAGAAGGCAATCATGAAAAAAGGTTTGTCCCTAGTCACTACTATAGAGATTTATATAAGAAATTATAGGGTTTATCTTAAGGATTGAAGGGTGTTGATGATTACCATAAAAAGATTGAGATTGTAATGATTTAGGTGAATATGGTGAAAGATAAAAAAGCCACCATGACTAAGTTTCTGAATGAGTTAAATTATGAGATTAAAAACGTTATGGAATTATAACACTATATGGAGTTAAATGATATGGTATATATGTCTAACAAAATGGAAAGACAACTTAAGAGGAAGGGAAATGGCTACCCAATCCAAGTCGAATATGGGTGTAGGTACAAATCTTATGAAGATAAGAAAGACATCTACATGGATAATCGGGGTAAATCTAAAACACAAACCCTTTATAACCGTGATAAAAAAATGTTTTTTGTTGTTTGGGAGTAGGTTGCATTGCTTCATAATGTCCAAATAAGTGAGTTATGGTTATAAAAAGTCATTCAAAGGTGTAACAAAAAATGTCACCACTTGAGGATGCAAGTGATAACGATGTTGAGAATCTAGTTGAAGGAGAGTCACTTATGGTTAGGTGAGAATTAAATATGCAGGTTAAGGAGAATGATTGGAGGAGCAAAAAGAGAACATCTTACATACAAGATGCCATGTTAAGAATAAGTTATGCAACATGATTATAAATAGTGAGAGTTGTGCTAATATAGTTAGTATTATTCTGATGAATAAACTAAATTTGCATACAATAAAGCATTATAGACCTTAAAAACTTTAATAATTGAATGATTGTGATGAGGTGAAGGTGAAAAAATAGGTTTTAGTTTCACTATATATTAGGAAATATCATGATGAGGTGTTGTGTGATTTTATTCTTAAATATGTGAGTCATTTATTTTTGGGAAACCATTATAGTTTGATAAAAAAGTTATGCATGATAATTTCAAGAATAAATATTCATTTGTAAAGAATGGTAAATCTATAACTCTTATATCATTAACTCATTAAAAAATATATGGGGATCCAATGACACTAGAAAGAGAGAGAGAGAGAGAGAGAGTGTGTGTGGTCGATAATAGTAAAGGGAGTGAAACACTTACTTTAGATGAGAGTAGTGAAAAGAGAGGAAAGTTTACATTGGTTATGGGCAGTGAGAATTCAGATTTAGCCAAGAGAGAGGGAAATAATAAGCTAGCCATAAGAAGAGAACTTTTTTTTGAGAAAGTTAAGAGAAACATAAAAAAAAAAAAGATAGTTTGCTCATGAGAGAGAGGTTCATTCATAACATTTTTTATATTAAAAATCCTATGCAGATATTTTTGGTGTTTCTTTGCTATAAGATTATAATGGTGTATTGTCCCTAGACAGCGTCCCATATATTGCAGATTCGAGGAAAAATCTTTTTAAAGAGAGAGGGGATGAAGAGATTCAGATTGTGCTTTTATAATGTGCAATAAAGCTACATATCAAACCATAATTTCTTGGAGATTCGGTTTGGGTCAAGCTTGATAGTGCCCCGCAGGATTCCAGCTTGTTTATTGGGTTTTTGGTTCTGTTTGGATTGGGCATAATTTAGTTTTATTGGGGCTTGTGGGTTACTATTTTTCTAGCCTATTTAGATTGGTTCAAATTTGGTTTGGACCAGACTAAATTTGGTCTGGATAGTCACAGTTTGGGTAGTTTGGTTTAGGCTGATTTTGGTTTGGTTTGGGCCATTAACTGCAAGTGATAGTTTAAGCAGTGACACGACCAAAAGATTGATGTCTTCTCCCAAGTGCAGGAGTGTCGAAGTAATAAATAACCCAGCAAGACCAGTGTCGAACCACAGGGAGGTCAATTGTATAAATTATAAACAACAACAACAACAACAACAACAACAATAATAAGTTAAAGAGAGCTTTGAGATGTGATATTGATGTAAGGATTAAACAAGGATAAAATAATTATCAAGGTTAGAGGATCCACTAATGGTATTTCAAACAAGTATAGTATAAACTCTTTTTGTTACTCAACTGGAAACCACACACAAAGGAGGTTCTAATCGGATTACAAATTGTTAACATGATTACATTAGTTATCTTATTCGAATAATGTTAATACTTGTAAATGTTGCCAGGCATTCATGATTATAACTTATGTTAACAACAAATCAAGTTCCTTTCATAGAACAGGTGTCAGTTATACCATACGGTTGGGCTATGAAAGTGCCAAGTATTTGTTGTACCAAGGGTTATACAACATAAATCTAGATTAACCATTTAACAAGCAAAGTATTAAAAGTGAACAAGATAACAAATATAAAACATGTTAGTATCAAACATTAAGGTCCATGTTGAGTTTATATTATACTTATTCTTACACCATTAGTGTAACCTTTTCACCTTGACATCATAAACTTAGCTAAACGTAATGAAAGAGAGAAACATAAATAAACAAGGAAAGGAAATGAAAAAAAGCATAAGCAAGAGATTAATATAAGCAAAACTTAAGCATTACAAAATATAAAGAGAGAGTAAGAGCATGATCTTGATCTGAAAACCAAGATGCTAAATACATGGCAAATGCCTCCTTTTATAGGCCAAAATTCAGAACTATTGATTTGTTGACTAATTGATGAGTGAGTGGCCACATCTTGACTTGGTGACAGTTCTTATCTTCTTGTCTACCAAAAACGTCATTGATAACGTCATAATTTGAATAGACTTAAATCATGAAAGTTCTAGAAAATTGTCTCAGCTTTCCAGGGTAAATAATTGAGATCATTTAGACTTCTAGAACTCGAGATATAGGCTGAACACTGAACAGTGTCTGGGCTGCAGGACAGATTCAGACTTCTTCATTGTTGCTACAATTTGGACTTGAAAATGGCCTTGTTAAATCTTGGACTCCCATGAAAGTTGTAGGCCTATGTCTTACCTTTCCATCCATATAAATTAGACCTAAATCCAAGATCTACAGCTCCAAATATGACCCGATTACCGAACAATGTTATAGTTTGGACTGCACCAACATCTCTTTTCTAAGTTTGGCCATCTCTTTGTCCTTTCAATTTCAGTACTTCAACTCATCAATCAATTCTTTCATTTATGTGATAGACCTGCATTTAATATGAGCATTTACCATAAAATAAAGGTATCTTATATTATTAGATATGCTATTATAAAACATGCTTTAGTTAAGGAGTTATTGATACTTCAAGTGCAAAATGATGATATAAAACCTTGATAAAAATACACTTTTAAATACTAATCACACCCCCCAACCAGCTTATTACTAGTCCCTAGTAATCAAAGCGGTAAAATAGAAAAACAATTTGTAAATTCCACAAAACAAGGCATTCATCATTCAACTTCCATTAATCTATCCAGATAAACAAACTCTCATTAAATTTATATATTTGCTCAATACCTCTTAAACAAAATATTAATAAACCTTCCTTTTTATGTGCTTAATGTATAAAAACATAGATAATAGGGCTTTTATTGGAAGAAAACAATATTATGTTCTAATATTTAAGGTTAACTTCCTTGGGTTGGGATTATTTTTTTCTTTTTCTTTCTTTTTTTCTTTTTGAATATATATACATATAACTTAAAACACAATGCATATTTAACTCATGTAACGAGCTTTCGGCTAATGACTCCCAGACCAGTTGGTCTTAGGGCATTTAGGTGTTGAGACACCCCTACGAGCTTAGTAACTTGTATTGCAGATACTGATACATAGATAGTATAATATTTGATTCCCTTAAGCTTTTCTCCTTAACCCATGTAACAAGCTTTGGGCCAAAAGCTCCCAAGTCAGTTGACTTTAGGGTATTATCAATTTGTTTTTTTTTTGTTTTTTTTTTTTGCAAATTATATACTATCCCTTTCCCTTAGTTGTTACCTTTAACAAAAGAACATAAATAATGTAATAATCCAATGTGTAACCCACAATCATATGTTAGAGTGTGTTTGTGAAGATGAAGGTTTAAAAATACTTGTTAAATGAGTATATGAGCAAAATCAAGTGATAACAATGCGAGAGTTTGTAAACCTGAATATTTCAAGAAGTATTCTACTAGGCCTTGTTATGAATATTGCAAATAACCATTAGAAAATGTTTACTAAGATGCGTCTCAAGAGTCAATAAAATTCCCCTTTACTCTGCTATCCTAGTAATAACAGTTTTGCCAAATGGTTTTTAAAAACAAAAACAGTTAGTTGGTTAGTTTTTTTTTTTATGTCAATTACTGCCCTCTCCCCCAACCAGAACGAGACATTGTCCTCAATGTCATAAGGTAGAAAGATAGAGTATAGAAGACATCACCTGAAACAACGAACACTAACAAACCTGAAACACACTTAAACAAATATAAGAAATAACAAAATAAAATATTATGCTCTTAATAAAACCAAAAGACACAAGGATTCACAAACGAAGGCTCAAATCCAATCTAAACTTTTTACGGCTTTCCTTAGTTGACCAATTTATGCGGCTCATGAAGGGATCAATTACAGGGATGAAAGATTGTAGTTGGTCAATCAATTGTTCAGTAGTAGCAGCAGAGATTATGATTTGACGTGCCGAAGATGTTAGAAATTCTTGTTCCACAGCTTGATCAAGAAAAGACAACAAATTATCATAAAAATCATTAATATTTAACAGACCTATAGGTTTATGGTGAATGTGTAATTGGGCCCAAGAGGAAATATGAAAGATCTCTTCCAATATGCCCAGACCACCTAGTAAGACAATGAAGGCGTCAGCATGGTTAAACATTTCATTCAATCGATCAGACATTGTGGAGACTTGTAGTTCCTCTCCAATTGTTTTTCCAATGATGTCCCCTTTTGCTAAAGCTTTGGGGACGACCCCCAAAACTTGACTACCTCCTAAAAATGCAGCTATTGACACACCCCCCATTAACCCAAGGCCGCCTTCTCCATACACTAATTGAATCTTTCTCTCAACTAGTACCTGACCAAAATGATTTGCTGATTCTAAAAACTCTTTTTCTTTCCCAGGATTGGATCCTCCAAAAACACAAATATTTCTGATGTGATGACTTGAGGAACCTGCCATTTCTACACACTTCTATATTTGTTGAATGTATGGGTTGAGTAGAAATGAAGGGAAGGAAGAGAAGATTTTATAGATGAGAAATTTTAAATGCAATCATACCACCTATATGTAGGCCAGCTGGAGTTTCACTCTCTCTCTCTCTCTCTCTCTTTTTATTTATTTATTTATTTTGAAAAAGCATGTGTATGTACAGGTAGTTGTGATTGTGGCTCGTATCTTCCCTTGGTTTTACGTCCAAGAATGGCTTAAACGCCCTTTATGGGTTGGGGATAGACTTCCCATCCAATTTTCTTAAAAACTGGCAAACAGGGCCTTTTATAGTCAGATTCCCAAGACTAAGTCGATCATGTTCTTTATAGAATTATGGCCATAAATCATGAATTGCACGATGCACATCTCCACTAGGATGCATCTCAAGGGTCAATAGAAGATAATCTAAAGACCCCTTACTCAGGCCATCCTTAATGAATTATATTTTATCTTCACGATTTATAGATACCATTCATAAAGAACGACATGTTGCACTACAAGTCCATCTGGCACATCTGTGACAGACTTTCAGTCATTTTGCATGACGTTTCTTTACAAAAGTGCTTTTACCTGTTCCAGGCATGTATGAGATGAAAGAATTGGAGGACTCTCATGATAATCGGACCTTTGCTTCAATTAGCCAACGAATATCTTCAGGAATTCCATGATTCATTAACAACCTCAATCTTGCACACATAGCACGGTAAATTTTTGTAATCGCATTCTGAGGCAGAGCGGGAAAGTACTTTTTTTAATTTTTCAAGAGTGGTGTCCATTTTTTAGATGAGAAGTGGAAAAAAAAATGCAAAGAGAAGGAACAAGAAATTGAACAAATATATACACCGATATCAGTTATCAAGGGAAACTGAAAGAACCGACTTAAGAGTTACGGAGTACCGTTATCCGCCATTTGACCGGGATGAGAGAGACTAGTAAAACAAGAGTCACACCAAAAAGAAACACAAAAACAATGTGAGAAAAACAAAACAATCAACCTTTATCTACAAGATCATTCAAACCAATAGATTCATTTTCACTAGGAAAATTATCAAAGTAAGCTTTGAAACGATGTCCATTTACCTTAGAAACATTGCCATTCTTTGGATTCTCAATATTAAAGGCCCCATAAGGATACACATATTTCTTAATGAATGGACCGCTTCATCTTGATCTTAGCTTTCCAGAAAATAAATGGAGTCGAGAATTATAAAGCAAAACTTTTTGACCAGTATCAAATTTTTGACAATTTCCACAAGTTTTGTAGAATGCATTTGTGTCCTTAAACATGGTGGGCTAATAAAATCCATTTTGAAAGATTTTTGCAGTCGTCTTTTGTGATGAGAAATGATTCTCACATGCTTCACAATGACAAAGTTTAATGACATTACTTACCTCATTTCCAGGAATGCATCTTTGAAATATTTTATCATGACAATATTTGAATAAGTAAGGGTCAACCCAATAAAATTTATTCACTTCGTTCAAAAACTTATTTTCTTCTTGAGTACTCCAATGAGTTAGCAAATCTCCTATAGCAAGAAAATTGATATTTTTAGCAAACCAAGGCATTGAACTAAGAGAAAGTATGGATTCGTTAGGAAAGTAATCATCGATTGGTGTGATGTCAGATGTCGAATCTGTTGTCAATCTTGACAAATGATTTGTATCAACATTTCCGATGCCTTTCTTATCCGTGATTTCTTCCTGAGAATAAATCATTTGCAAATCTTCAGATTCATCAAACTCAATTTTACTCAAAGTAGATTCAAGTTGATCATGAACTAATTCTTCAATAAGATCTACTTCTTGTAAATCATTATTATCTCCAGGTTACTTGCGAATGTTAAAAATATTCATCTTCAATGTCATGTTTCCAAAAGATAGCTTCATCAGTCCATCCCTACAATTAATCAATGCATTAGAAGTTGCAGGAAACGGACGTCCTAAAATAACATGAAATGCTTCAATAGGTTGTGTGTCCAAGACAATAAAATCCACAGGATAAATGAATTTATCGACTTATACTAACACATCTTCAACTATTCCTCTAAGCACTTTTACAGATCTATCGGCAAGTAAAAGAGTTACAGAAGTTGGTTTTAACTCACCTAGATTGAGACTTTGAAAAACTGAATATGGAAGTAAATTCACACTAGCTCCAAGATCAAGTAAAGCTC
>Ga0325402_1006945_pt1 | contig 10737 bp, 6 predicted proteins | sample PopdelMetagenome_22_FD_207212 | JGI IMG/M metagenome (GOLD analysis project Ga0325402, IMG submission 207212) | Populus deltoides microbial communities from Bellville, Georgia, United States - Xylem-PdKOR-R3 | ecosystem: Host-associated > Plants > Phyllosphere > Stem > Wood/Secondary xylem...
TAATTAATCAACGTTAAGAAAAGATAAAATTTCAGAACATAAACTGCAATTTTCGTTTCAAGGATCGGTTCTAATTTCCGTTGGTGGATGTGTGCTTGCGACCAAGGTTTGTTTTCTTGATAAGTTTTGGTTTTAATTAATTTTGTTTGCTAGTTTAATTGCTGCCATAGTTTAGATAATCACAAACCAAATCCCTCCAATTACATAATGTACAACTTAAAAATATGACTTGAAAGTTCCTCGTGGGATCGACCCCTTGCTTGTTCTATACTATCTTGTGTGTTGTGTTTGAAGCTAGGGTAATTAATTTGTGCGACCGCGACATCGCAACACAATAATGCACAAATTTCACAGCCACCATTTCAAGCACACCATAATTTTCAAATCTTGAGAAAACTTTGTACGCATTCATTGAAAAGCAAGAGACAATTAACACTCAACTTGCTCTAAGCATGACAGATTTTAAAGATACTCTTGTAAAGTTCACATCTGCTCTTAGTTTTCAAGAGAAAGGCAAGTTTCCATCTCAACCACAACAAAATCCAAAAGGGCAATACAATGCAAATGCAAGTAGTTCTGAAAGCCAACATATGGATCAAGTCAAATCAGTCACAACTCTCCATAGTGGTAAGGTTATTGAAAAACCTATTCTTGAACCTTGTGAGAAAGATGATGAGTTAATCTCCGAGGGTAAGGAAAGAGTTAAACCTGAACATTGCAAAGAAAAGACTGATTCCCACCAGTACTTCCATTTCCTCATATCATGACCAAACAAAGGAAAGTCAATCACAACTTTGAAATCTTTGAAACTTTCAAGCAGGTAAGGATCAATATACCTTTATTAGATGCTATAAAACAGGTACCTTCTTATGCTAAATTTTTGAAAGATCTGTGCACTGTGAAGAGAAAATTGAATGTGAAAAAGAAAGCCTTTTAAGCCGAACAAGTAAGTGTTATTCTTCAAAACAATAATGCTTTGAAATATAAAGACCCTGGTTGTCCTACAATTTCATGCTTTATTGAAGAACATAAAATTGAAAAAGCTTTACTTGATCTTAGAGCTAGTGTGAATTTACTTCCATATTCAATTTATCAAAGTCTCAATCTAGGTGAGTGAAAACCAACTTCTGTAACTCTTTTACTTCTTGATAGATCTGTAAAAATGCCTAGAGGAATAGTTGAAGATGTGTTAGTACAAGTTGATAAATTCATTTATCCTGTGGATTTTATTGTCTTGGATACACAACCTGTTGAACCATGTAATTTAATTCCTGTTATTTTAGGACGTCCATTTCTTGCAACTTCTAATGCATTGATTAACTACAGGAATGAAGTGATGAAGATATCTTTTAGAAACATGACATTGGATGTAAATCCCGAGAAAAAAATCAAGGCTGGATTAAATTAAAGAAAATAAACTAAATTAAAAAGAAGTGGGGGCAAGAACGAATACACTTAAAGAAAATGGGGCCTAAATGCAAATAAGAATAATTATAGAGCATAAATACTCCTATTCTCACCAAAAACAGATCTGCAGCTACGTGAAGAAAGAAAAGAGGGAGTTTTTATATCTATTTTTTTACAAATCAAGAGAGAAACACCAAAATTTCAAGAACGCATCCCAGATTGAGGGTAATAGGTAAAATAAACCCTGGTGGGAAAGGGATTAACAAGAAAAAATTGAACAAGAAGAGAATAGGGGAGGGTCGGCTGTCATTAGAAAGAAAAGGAGGGATCAAAGCCTTGATTCGCACCAGGTAAGATATTATAAACCTGGTCTTATGAGTCATTTTAAGTCGATTATGAATTGATGCCTGGATGTAAATTTATATTGAGTTCTTAGACTTGAATTGAAAAAAAAAAAGTAAGAGTTGTTAAAGTAAAGAACTTCGTGTGTTGTGTGTAAATGGAAAGGTGATGAATCTGGACAGTTTCGTCTCTTGACCTTCAAAGAGATTTTGGGTAGGAGAATGAAGGAATTAGGATCAAGTTCCTTCATAGAAATTGTAGTTTTGGATGTTTACTAACTAATGAAATTGGTCTTGCTCAATTTAGAGTCATAGAACTCCAGTTATGGGTCACCAACCGAGACTAGGTCATGACAGACCCTATAGGGTAGTAGGTCTGGTTCATTAATGAGCAATTTTGACTATCTTAGAGGCAGAACTGGGTTCTCCTCAAAACATAGAACTTGTAGCCTCATGTCTTACCTTTCCAACGCCATAAATTTCGCTTGAATCGGAGTTTTATAACTCCAGATATAGTTAAAAATCTGAGGAGAGGTTAGACAGTAACAATTCAAAAATGGACAGTAACAGTCCAAGTGTTTGTTAATGAGCAATTTTGACTATCTTAGAGGCAGAACTAGGTTCTTCTTAAAACATAGAACTTGTAGCCTCATGTCTTACCTTTCCAACGCCATAACTTTTTCTTGAATCAGAGTTCTATAACTCCAGATATAGTTAAAACTCTGAGGAGAGGTCAGACAGTAACAGTTCAAAAACGAGACAGTAACAGTTGGATAGTAACAGTCCAAGTGTTTGTTAATGAGCGATTTTGACTATCTTAGAGGCAGAACTGGGTTCTCCTCAAAACATAGAACTTGTTGCCTCATGTCTTACCTTTCCAACGCCATAAATTTTGCTTGAATCGGAGTTCTATAACTCCAGATATAGTTAAAAATCTGAGGAGAGGTCAGACAGTAACAATTCAAAAATGGACAGTAACAGTCCAAGTGTTTGTCAATGAGTGATTTTGGTTATCTTAGAGGCAGAACTGGGTTCATCTCAAACATAGAACTTGTAGCCTCATGTCTTACCTTTCCAACGCCACAAATTTTGCTTGAATCGGAGTTCTATAACTCCAGATATAGTTAAAAATCTGAGGAGAGGTCAGACAGTAACAATTCAAAAATGGACAGTAACAGCCCAAGTGTTTGTCAATGAGTGATTTTGGTTATCTTAGAGGCAGAACTGGGTTCTTCTCAAAACATAGAACTTGTAGCCTCATGTCTTACCTTTCCAACACCATAAATTTCGCTTGAATCAGAGTTCTATAACTCCAGATATAGTTAAAAATCTGAGAAGAGGTCAGATAGTAACAGTTCAAAAACGAGACAGTAACAGTTGAACATTGATAGTCCAAATATAAAGAAAGGAATGATAACTAGGATTGGAAAAAGAATGACAGTAATAAAGAGTGAAATGAGAAAAGCATAAAGTACTAAGAAATGACTGAAAGAAAGACTTATTGGTTGTTGATATGGTTATTATAAAACATATCCTTGAGTGAGGAAAATTTATGAGATAAACCTGTGATTTGCAGGAGGGACCACAGATGTGGTGTAACAGCAGCAGCAGGGGAGCACGAGTAGAGCTTCTATTGCAGGTAGGTGATTCACACCTATGCTTTCTAGTTAAATTCCATGATTTAATATATTTTTGTTGTGAAATGTGAATTACTGAATGTATGTGTATTTAAGGTGAAAAGTTGTTATGTGAATTGCCAAGTGATGAAATTATCACTGACAAAAGAAATATGAGAAGTGTGATTTGAGGCATAAACTAGCATACATTGAGTGTATGTTAGGATCCCAGGTAAGGGGATCACCCTGTATTGGCTAGCATACATTTAGTGTATGTTAGGATCCCGGGTAAGGGGATCGTCACGAATGGACTAGCATACATTTAGTGTATGTTAGGATCCCGGGTAAGGGGATCACCTTATATTGGCTAACATACATTCAGTGTATGTTAGGATCCCGGGTAAGGGGATCACCATGTATTGGCCAGCATATATTTAGTGTATGTTAGGATCCTAGGTAAAGGGATCACCTTATATCGACTCCTATGGGTGGTGATGACGATACCAGTGAAAGTAGTATTGGTAATGTGATAAGCAAAAGTAATCGCGTTAATCTTATAAGGTCTGGAATGAAGGTTGATAGTGACAGAGGGAACGGTTATTAATAGTTTGAATAAGAAAGAGATTTTAATTAAAAAAAAACTAGAGGGGAGAAGTAAATGAAATATGAATGCATGTTACCTTGTCGAAATTATTAGATATTCATATTGTTATATTTATTGTGATATTAACCTTGCAATAATATGTATTTTGTTTTAGGATCATCGCATGCACGACAGGAGTAGATCCTAGCTTATGTTCCCTTTTTGAAATCTAGGTTCTAGGGAGTATACCCATGTATTTTGTAAACATGAAAATATTTGTATAACTTAATTTGTATAATAAATGTTTAAACTTGATTGGATGAATTTAACGTTGTAGTTTATATATCCATATTTCATGTCTATGTATCTATATTTATTTAAATTATCCATCCATAATGATATTTTTGTTATATAATGCATATCATAAATATTATGGTTGATAGGTGTGAGTATAATTGTGGAATTGAAACCCAGGATGATTGGGTCGGGAATTAAGTTATGAGATGCGAACTGTTAGAAGTGTAAATAGGTTACATGTCGGTAACTTGGGACCTTCCGGTATAGGGGGACTCCGTCGAAATTCCGGTAGATGTTAATACGAAGACCATGAATACGTATATACAAAAAAAAAATTTACTCGGTTTTTTTATTAACATGAGATTGTTGTTTTATCCCAGAAATGGGGGATGTTACATTGGAGATGAATATTTTCAACATTTGCAAGCAACCTGAAGATGATAATGATTTACAGGAAGTGGACTTTATTAAAAAATTAGTTCATGATCAATTTCAAACCACTTCCAGTGAAACTGAGATTGATGAATCTGATGATTTGCAAATGGTTTATTTTCAAGAAGAATCAAAGGCAAATAGTTGGAGATCAAAAATTAAGGAATTGCCACCACGATCAATTGAGTCCATACCTTCAAGTGTTCAACCACCAAAACCTAATTTGAAGTCGTTGCCATTCAATCTCAAATACTCATTTTTAAGAGAAAATGAAACTTTTCCGGTAATAATCTCTTCCAAACTTAATGCACATTAAGAAGGTAAGTTATTACAAACTCTGAAAATGCACAAAAATGCATTAGGATGGACCATAGCTGACATAAAAGGAATTAGTCCTTTGATTTGCATAGACAGGATTTATTTGGAGGAAAATGCTAAACCATCTAGAGAAATGCAATGAAGGCTTAATCCTAATATGAAAGACGTAGTGAAAAATGAAGTCAATAAGTACTTAAAAGTGCATTTTTATCAAGGTTTTATATCATCATTTTGCACTTGAAGTATCAATAACTCCTTAACTAAAGCATGTTTTATAATAACAAGTCTGATACTATAAGATACCTTTAATTTATGGTAAATGTTCATCTTAAATGCAGGCCTATCACATAAATCAAAGGATTGATTGGTGAGTTTAACTACTGAAATTGAGAAGACAAAGAGAGGGGCAAGCTTAGAAAAGATATGTTGGTTCAGTCCAAATTGGAATACTATTCGGTTATTGGATCATACTTGGAGCTGTAGAACTTGGATTTAGGTCAGGTCTATATGGATGGAAAGCTAAAACATAGACCTAAAACTTTTATGAAGAGTCCAAGATTCAAAAAGGTCGTTTTCAAGTTCAAATTGTAGAAACAACGGAGAAGTCGGAATCTGTCCTGCAGCCAGTTTTCAACCCATATCTCGAGTTCTAGAAGTCCACATGCACCGATTCTTTTTTGTTGGAAAGTTGAGACAATTTTCTAAAACTTTCATGAAGATTATCTGTTCAAATTCTAACGTTAGAAATAACGTTTTATTCACACAAGAAGATAAGGATTGTCACCAAGTCAAGATGTGGTAACCCACTTAATAATTAGTCATCAAATCAATAGTTCCAAATTTTAACCTATAAAAGGAGGCATTTGCCATGCTTTAGGCATCTTGGTTTTCAGATCAAGATCATGTTCTTGTTCTCTCTCTCTTTATATTTTTGTAATGCTTAAGTTTTGTTTATATTAATCTCTTATTTATGCTTTTAATTTCCTTTTCTTTACTTAGTTAACTTATATCTTATTTATGTTCTTATATTGTTTATTTATACTTCTCTCTTTCATTATGTTTAGCTAAGTTTATTATGCTAGTCTCTAAAAAGGGTCTCTCGTTGTTCTAGTGATCACCCTCATGAAGGCAATATGAGGGCTCAGTAGGTAGTGTAATGACTCGTATACCAATCACTACTAGTCCAAGCACTCGGCAAAGAGTTGGATGGTTTCACAAACTTAAACTCTGACTGAAAGGCATAGGGTAAGTCGTTACTCCCCCACCTAACCTGAAGTTTCCATATGCTCATCCCAAAGCAATATATCAAAAATAAACTAATGATGCATGAAAACATGTACACATGGGCAAGATGAAATATGTTTAAGCATAAAAATAAGCCAGATGCAAACATTTTAACACATTAAAACAGATAAATCACATCAAATACACAAAGCTTAGTCTAATACTATAAGAAACAATACCTTTCCTAGTGGAGTTGTCATTCTATCGCACATGGACGAGCTGTGTCGGAGGGGTCATTGGAGTCGCCACCTTGTTGTTTGGTTAGTGGTCACTAGAAAACCCGAATGTACTAGTCTTATTAGAGATTCGAGGGTAAGGGATTAGTTATGGCTAGGGAAGGTATTAACACCCCTAGCACACTCTACCTAAGGTAAGCTGCTTTGTATGGTTTAATGTGGTTTATAGATTTTGATGGTTTTCTGATCAATGGTTTATCTGTGGTTTAGGATTAGGATTTATTCATATGAATAAATCCGGTTTTAAAGAATTTATTATGGACTCGTGTACCCAAATAAATTCTTAAAAAAAAGGTTCTTCGTAATTTGTATTACGGTGAAAAATACTCCCCATTAAAATTGGTGAATATTTAGAATAACTCTGGAAATTTTCTAATCAACTCCTGATATTTCTAATATCAGCCTCACTTGTAGGTCCATCATTGTATACCAGGATTTTTAACCATTAATTCTCATGAATTAAAAAATAGTGATTTATTGAAATATTAACCAAATTCCTAGGGAAGGCTATTAATAGGGATGGTTTAGTTATGAGGATGAGAGGATGTTGGTCAGAGGGAGATAGAGGCCGCCAGGGATGGCTGGCTTGATGAGTTTTTTTGTGGGTCTCGGTGAATAATTGAGGTTTATAGAGGTCGGTGTTGAGGATGATGGTAGGGATTATCAGCGTGAACAGGGAGGGATGAAGCTTATGGTGAGGATAATGGCGTGTGGCCAAATTGGCTAGTAATGGTCTCAAGGCCAGTAGAAAATTTAATGTTGGTGGCGTGTGGTTTTTTTTGTTTTATTAGGCAGGAACTCTGTTTAGGTTTATTGGGTTTAGGGTTTTTTGTGTTGTGTGGGTATGGGGAGAGTATATGTGAATACTTTTTTTATTTTTATTTTCTCTTCTAAAATTTCTCCTCCCTTTTAGTTGTGTGTAACCACCTATTTATAGGTGAAAATTTTCTTTGGCTTGTAGGCAAAGCAAACCAAGATCAACCATTGGATTTCAAAGATAATTTCAACCATTCATTTGCTAACTTGAAGACAAAGCATAGAAAAATAGACCTTTGGATTAAGAGAATGATTGTAAACCATTTGATTGAAAAAGATGGGTTGCTTGGTGAGAGAGTTTTCAATTTTCAAATTGGTCATCTCCTTTCCACAATTACAATTAGATTACTAAAAAATTAAATGCATTTTTTCTTTTTTCTTTTTTTTTCTCTCTATTTTTTATTTTAAATTCTTTGAAAAAGACGTTGCAAACGATGCAAATACATCAAAAATTTATTTTTAGGTTTTTTGTTGTTTTTTTGTTTTTGCTATTTTTGGTTTTTTTTTCAAAAAATAGGTAACAACACATGCATTCATGCTTTAAGGTTTAAATGTCATATGAGCATATGATAGGTTGAAATATAGGTCTTAAAAAGCCCCAATCCATAAATTTTACAACAAATGACTGCGAAAAAGAAACATGAAAGATTGCACTCACTATAATGTCCACTTCTAAAAGGAGCTAGATTCCCTAAAGGCTAACATAGCTCGCATTACAAGTTTGCTTTAGTAGACACTCGGACACTTCTATAATGAAGGCCTGTCTAAGTAGCCCGTTACTTTTACGACAATTCAGCATAAAGAAAGGACAGGAGAACAGGATAAGAACCCCCAGTGTAACGCAGCCTTTATGCAATCAACAATGCCTACACTAGCCTCAGCAGGTGTGGATGCATTCGCCAATGAATCCCACAAGAGAAATCCTTTGAGGACATTGACCATCATAAGATGGCAGCATTGGAAGCCAAAATAAGAACTATCAAAGGAGTGGATTTGTATGATCTCATATAAGCTGCAGAAATATGCCTAGTCCTGAGTGTAATTGTACCAAATAAATTTTATGCGCTCGAGTTCATAAAGCACATCGAAACTCAGTGCCTTGTCACTCACCTCAAGTCTTATTGTGCATGATGAAAAATTGTTAATGCATTTCTTTTAGAACAGCTTGAGTGGAGCAGTACTAAACTGGTACATGAGACTAGACAACACCAATATCTAGAAATGGAAAGACCTTGTGGATGCTTTCGTCAAGCAGTATAAATACAATATGGGTATTGCTCGTGATAGATCAAATTTGTCGCTTCTAAAAAAGAAAGATAAAAAAACCATAAGAGAGTATGTTCAGATGTGGAGGAATCTGACAGTGCAAGTACATCCTCCACTATTAGAAAAGAAGATGACCAATTTGTTTACCAACACTTTTAAGATGTCCTACTCTGAGTTTCTGATTGGAAGTGCATCCCAACACTTTATTAACCTAGTGATTGTAGCCAAAAGGATTGAACAAGCTATCAAGGTAGAAAAAATCAAAGGTCTAACTGTGAACTCTGAAATCATGATGGGATATGAGTTGGAAAATGGCTCTCAAATTGGAAATTTCATTCAATTGAATCTCACTGTATCATCGACTGCTCAAACACCACTGTCAAAGATTGACTTACCTTTACCACACAAAGGTATTTACCAACATCCCTTGAACACCGGACATATCACCCCACTTCCATCAAATCCCATAAAATCACCATTTCCTAGGTGGTACAATCCAAATAAAAAGTGTGAACATCATGATGGGATCCTCAATCATTTAATCAAAAGCTACAAGAATTTCAGGTATTAAGTTTGGAAGTTGAAAAATAAGGGACAAGTTGAGTTTGTGAAGGATAATGTCATCAACCATATTGTCACTAGATCATCATGGGTACAACAAGTGGTTGGTAAATATTGACAAGACACAAATGTCTACGGGGAATTTGACCCAATGAAGAGTGTGGTATGTGTCAAACTTTCTTATTCTGCATTTTGGTTTAGAGATTGCATCACATCTTTTAATGAAACATGTCTTTTCAACCTATTTGTTGTTTCAAAATAAAAATATATTTTTGTGAAAGTAATAACTTGACATTATATTGTTATCCACGATTAGATACATATAATGGTAGTAATGATTGAACCCCTAGGTGAGTCATGCAATACATTACGAGGCAAACCCTTTGAAACTCATAAAACTAACCCTCATGATTGACTCCATAGCTTCATTCAAAGCACTTTGACCACATCAATTTTGCAAAAAAAAATCTCTTTTCCAAAATAATTCTGAAAAAATAAATTTACGTTTTGATTTCATAAATAATTTGATGTTTTTTTAATAAAAAACAGATTTTAGACACTCGTTTATAAGATGGGAAACAAATCGTTCAAGCAATTTCAATTTTAAAGCGACCAAACAATTTTGAACTAAGACACAAAAAATAAAAAAAATGCACAAAAAGCTCATACCTCATATGTATATCAGGCCATGTTTTTGTTGTATGTATAATTGCATGTAGTTCAATTTGATAGTCATTAATTCATAAAAACATAATTTTTCTACAAAAGTTCCAAACAATGACATTGAACGGGGACAAAATTTATTGGTTCTAACCGCTTGTGCTTGAAATGATGAAAGGATGTCTTTGCTATTCCTTCACATTCTAAAAATATATCCTTTGTGGTTCTCATTTGAGCATGTATAAATTCTTCTTTGTAAAAATCTTAAATAGGATCACACCCCATCTTGGGGACAAACAAAAATTCTAAAAGTCGAAGGTCGATCCTAACTAGGATTACACTTCATGTTGTGGGGCAAGTAGAAATTCAAAGATTAAAACCAAAGAAAGGTAGTGAAAAAGACGAAAAGCCTAAAAAATCTAAATATTGGGGAGTGTGCCCAAGTGAAAAGAAAAAATAATCAAGTAAATGTAGATGCATCATCAAACAAAAAGGGTTCAATTCATAGTTTTTAAACCCGGTCCGATCCAAGGTCCGGGTTCCGGGTTTTAACCAAGTCAATTTTTTTTGAAAATAATCAAAACGACATCGTTTTAGTAAAAAAACAAAAAACAAAAGTTGTAACCTGGTTTTTGACCAGGTCTTGCCAGGTCAACCGGGTCATCCCAGGTTTTTTCTTTTTCTATTTTTGTCTTAAACCCGGCCCGGTTTTAGCCCCGGATCGGCCAAGTCCCAGGTCGACCCGCTGGGCCGGGTTTCAAAATTATGGTTCAATTTAACCAATTCCTTGATTGTTATAGGTTAACATCCATCTTAATTACCTGAGTAGTGAAAATTGAAAACATATCAGTGCATGCATGATTAAAGGAAAATGACCAATACTTGATGTTTATAATAGGTATCCATCTTGTACATTTCTT
>Ga0325402_1006952_pt1 | contig 10732 bp, 6 predicted proteins | sample PopdelMetagenome_22_FD_207212 | JGI IMG/M metagenome (GOLD analysis project Ga0325402, IMG submission 207212) | Populus deltoides microbial communities from Bellville, Georgia, United States - Xylem-PdKOR-R3 | ecosystem: Host-associated > Plants > Phyllosphere > Stem > Wood/Secondary xylem...
ATTTCACTGTGGACTGCACAGTAAAACACTGAACAGTTTTAGTATATGTTATTAATTAAAAAAAATTCAGATTAACTCGTCAAACTCGGGATCCGTGTCATGAAAATCTAATAACTAAATAAAAAAATTAACATTAACAAAAAAATTAAACAAAAAAAATTCATTAAAAAAAGCACAAAAAAAAGAAAAAAAACCAATAAAGGCAAAGAAAACAAAAAAAAAGAAAAAAAATAAAAACAGAAAAAATAAAAAAATAAAAAAATAGAAAAAAATATTAAAAACAAAAAAAATAGCTTAGCATTTCACTGTGGACTGCACAGTAAAATACTGAACAATTTTAGTATATGTTATTAATTAAAAAAAAGCAAAAAAAAATTTTAGATTAACTCGTCAAACTCGGAATCCGTGTCATGAAAATCTAATAACTAAATAAAAAAAATTAACATTAACAAAAAGAAATTAAACAAAAAAAATTCATTAAAAAAAACACAAAAAAAGCAAAAAAAAACCCATAAAGGCAAAGAAAACAAAAAAAAAACAGAAAAAAAAGAAGTTGAAGACTGCTCAGCGTTTCACTGTGGATTTGCATAGTGAAACACTGAGCAGTTTTAGTTTATTCTTAATAAGCCCGTGCCCTAGCTATAAACTTTCTCTTATATATTATATAATTTTATAAATTAATAACCTTAATTAAATCATATTTAATTCCAATTTAAAGTTGAAGTTTAAATAATATCTCAATTAATTAATAAAATTTTATGATCCCAGAAATATTAATTGGTTCAGCTGTCAGTTCTTAAAATTTGAATCGAATAATTTCCGTCATCCTAAACAAATACTCCCAACAATTTGGTCCCAAACTCACCGACCCTCTAAAGCCTAAGGCCTAAATTAAGATATTGAAAATGAATTATTCTATGGGCTAGTTATGTGCCGATCATAGCCTTCACCACCGGCATTGTTTTTTTTTAAGATTAATGTGGGTGTTTGGTTAATTTATGTGTATCTTAATTAATTTTATGGGTTTTAAAATTAACGACTATATAAACCTTCAATGACTTTAAAATTTATAAAATTTGAATTAATAATATCTAAAAAAAACAAACTTTAAAACTTAACGATTAAACTACTCCATTTAATATTACCACCCGCCATTGTTGCTGTAACGCATCCATGTCATTGATGAGAAGATTGTTGCCGTTGCTCATTAAGGCTATGTACAGTGACGTTCACTTGCCTCCAATCCAAATTCAGCCACTGAGGTATTTTACAGGGACCATGCCATTGCAGCATGGATGACAGCATTTAAAGCCCTGTTTGTCTTCATCTCTTTTCTCTATCAATTGGGATTTCTCTTGCGATTCATAGGAAGGAGCCACGTATCCTAGATGAAAATGACCACATGCCACCATCTTTATCCGCAAACAAGAAATTACTATCAGTGGCACTTGAGGTTGTGACCCAGCTGTGAAAGGTATTTTTTCCTTCCTTTGCACCAAAGTTCAAGTTTTATTGTACATATCTGTCATTCTCGCGATGCTTTACATGTTTATTGGACTTACAGGATGTTCAGTGAACCCGAAAATTAGTTATGGTGCGTGTAAGTTGACCCGGACACCCCGGATTACCAAAAAAAAAAAGAAATTACTATCAGTGTAAATGCTAATATATTTTGTTGTATTTACCCTAATTAGTTAATGCTTGATAACATTTTAGCAACATTTGCTATAACCTAGAAAGTTTTGCTAAAAACAATTGATATAGGGAAGTTTATTTGTTGCTCTTCTTCTTCTTCTTCTTCCAAACACAAATAAAGAGGTTTAATTATGGTAATTTTATCTCCTTGCAATTGGATTTATGACTTATGATACCTCTACTATCAATTTGATCAATTTTATTCTTAAATTATCATATTTGGATAAATATTGTCGCTACGTTTGATTTGATCATTATCATTGACCAAAAATCTCCAAAAAATCAGTTTTTTTTTTAAATATTTCAACTGCAGTTTTCCTTATATGCTAATAAAATTCAATCTACTTTAAAAAAAATTAAGGTGAAGAAAGATTTCTTTATGTTTTTTATATGTTAAAGATTATCAGAATTTTATAAAAATAAAAATAATTTGGAAAGGTGCTAAATTTTGCTGGGGGCCTAAAAAATCATTTAAGTTTATTTATTTAGTCTTAGTATGATTTTCAAGTATTTTGGAAACCACACATGCAAAAATCTTTAGAGCCACTCTAAATTTACTTATGTACATTCATATACCTCTTGAGCCTTCCAAAAAAAAAAAAATTAAGATAATTCTAGTTTCATTTTTTATTTTTCATAAAATTTCAAATTTATATTACTCAAAAAATAAAACTACTTCTTAACTTGTAAAAAAGTACAAATTCTATTGATAAAGTGGGTTGAATTTTTATTCGCATATATGAAAAAAAATAATTGAAAATACCTAAGTATCAATTTTTTTAAGGGGTTTTACTGTCAATATCAATAGTCAAAATAGATGAAGGGACAATTATTATACATGATACATAGTGCTAAAATATGTGGTGTTTTTTATTGTTCACAAAATACTATTTATTCTTTTTTATATTTTACTATGAAGAATTATAATAGTGAAATTTTTAAAAATTTTCATTAGATTTTTAAATTTTTTTAAAACAAATTAAGCCACAATTATATCAAGTTTTAAAACCACAATATCAATTAAGTTTTTTAATTATTATTACAATTAAAAAGCATAATATTTTATTAAATATTATATTTTTGTACCACAATATCAATTAAAAAAATTGTGGGTTCTCAACGCTACATTTGATCATCTTTACAAGACCTTTCTTTATGTTTAGCGTCTTCCTTGAAGAGCTCAGCAGTGCTATTTTGATTCTCTTCCAACATCATGAACCATTTAGAAAATATGATTTTTGAATCCTCAATGTCAATTCTTCCTCAAAACCAATTTGGATTTAATTCTTGATGTTCATCCCTATTTATTTTTGTATTTTAAAAATGTTTTTAAAAAAATTTAAATTTTTTTTATTTTTTTCTTTGCTTTAAATTAATTTTTTTGTGTGTTTTCAGATCATTTGGATATGTTATTATCAAAAGTAATTTTTAAAAAATAAAAAATATATTATTTTAATATATTTTTAAATAAAAAAATATTTTAAAAAGTAATTGTAATCACACTTTTAAATACACGATATTGTTGTTCATCATCATTATTAGTGATATCTGATTTAGCTGGAAAGAAGCCAAAGCATCGAAAATGGAGTCTTATGTTTCTGAAACAATATGCTAAGAATTTGCATTATATATTTCTTGAACCTTAGTAAGTCAGGCCATGTCGATTTTTTGAATTGTTAGCTTTGAATTTGTGGGGTTGTCGTAGAAGTAATATGGATGTTAAACCCTGGCGAAATCTAGGAGAAGGGATGGACAAAAATATATAAAACTAGTAAAATTGAAAAAGAAACACCCAATCTTTTAAGCTTTGGAGCCGGTTTAATATTTTACATAGTTATTTTAAGTATTTTTTATTTAAAAATATATTAAATAATTTTTTTTATTTTTAAAAATATATTTTTGATATTAACATAACAAATAATATAAATATATTTTAAATTTTCACAAAAAACATTTTCCAACAAAAAAACAAGCGAAGCCTAAGAAGTCAAGTCAAAATATTGTTGAAAATAAACTTTTTCTTACTTTGAAACAAACCAACCTGAATTTCGATGACCTATCACCAGAATCTAGGCAATGTAGACAACACGTTGACTGTTATTTTTTTCAAAGCATTAAAGGGCAGACAATTTATCATTTGCCTCTTAAAAAAATTAAATAAAAATAAGACCTAAACGCGTGGATTGTTCCTAACCCGCACACCTAGGCCTTTTTTCTGGAGGCCTAAAAGCTATGAGTCTTCCTAGCCCGAGAGACTAAGCTTTCTTTTTTTATCAATTACAACTGTATTTTTTTCTGACTTATTTTTTTTTAATTTTATCATTTAATATTTGGTTAATATTTGGTTGTTATTAAAACAAACGCATTAATACTAAGATCATCATTTTTGTTGCAAGAATATAGCCAATCAAATTAATAATTCTTTCATTTCTTTTTTTTTATTGATTTTATCTCTCCTCCCCCAACACACATGGATAAAAAAATAAATTAGGATTTAAACATGAAATCCTCAAACAAGAAAAATCAAATATGTAAACATTTGGAAATTCAAGGATTAATCTATGATTTTGAACATCAAAAGTTGAAATTCTTTTATTATTATTATTTTTCTTGTTCTTTCAATTTATTTTCCATCAACAAATTAAAATATTTTTTCATAAAATTGATGATTAATTCAGAAACAAAACATTCCTAGAGATTTTGCACATGTAATAGAATGACAATAAAAATGAATTATAAGACATAGATGCAAACATCAAGTTTACTGAAATTTCAGCACTGCTGGTCGAATTTCAGCAGCTTTCAAAGACAACATTCGCTTTAAAATGGGAAATAGCTAGGAAGGCTATTTATTTTTTAACAGACTGGTGGTTAGAAATTGGCATTCTTAATTATCTTTCCCCCCATTTATATGCTCTCTCTACTAAGCCAGATTGTTGGTCTTAGAATCTATCTTGGAAAGACCTCTAAGATCTTAGGAACTTGATCAACTTAATCTTCTTCTCACAAAACTAAATGGACCTAGTTTAAATCAATCTCATGAAGAGTCCAAATGCTAGAGTATTGAAAGAAATGGGAAATACGTTGTCAAATCCCGTAGCATCTTAATTGACAGAATTGCTTATCCCAGTATGTCCTTTCGCCCCTCTTCCATGGAAAAACATGGCTCCCTAAAAATTGAAGTTTTCATATGGTTAGCCTTCATGACAAGATATGCATGCACTAGGGACTTCCTTATAAAAGAAATTTAATAGACAATGATCTTGTGGGTTTTTTTTTTTTATAGAGAAACTATTGAGCATCTTTTCCTTCAGTGCTATATGAAACCTAGAAGATAACGAGTTGCTTTATGAAAGGAGTAAGTCTGGATCAAATGGCGTATGCCAAGTTCTTTAGAATTATTGAATTGAAATCTGTTGATCACGTAGAAGATTGTGCAGATCACGTAGAAGATGGTGCAGCAACTAAAAATCAGGCCAAACCTCAGCTAGCGGAGAAGACATAAGGACCTTTAGTTTCGGTTCTGTTAAATGCCTTGATTTATGGTTTCAGTTTTTACTTCTGAATTTTGTATAGCAAATTAGTAGGAGTGATTTACTCACAATTGTATTATAAATATTTAGACTTTGTACACAACATATTATTGAAAATAAGAAAACAATTCTTCTCATCTGTCTCTGTGAAACTCTACATTGTATCAGAGCCAACAACTTACATTCTCTCATAAAGATTCTTCTCTGTCCATTACTTACATCTTCTCCTTCTAAACTCCTCTCTCAGATTCCTCTTAGCCACCATGGCCGCCTCTTCCCATGCTTCCCTTACTTCTGACAACACTCTACCTGTCTTCAATCCTTCTTCCAGCATCAATATCACCAAACTTACTCGCATCAATTTTCTAAATTGGAAAGCAACCATGTTTCCCTATCTCAAAGGTCAAAAAGTGTTTGGCTATGTTGATGGCACTATTAAAATGCCTGCAAAGGAAATTCCTCACAGTGATGGCACCATGCAATCAAACCCAGCCTTTGATATATGGGAAACTCAAGATAATCTTCTTCTCAGTTGTATTAATGCCTCTCTTACTGATGATATACTCATGCAAGTAGCACAATGCACTACTTCTCATGCAGTTTGGATATCTCTTCACACCACCTTTGCTACACAATCAAAAGCTAAGGCCATCCAAATCCGTTCGCAGCTTGCTACTGCTCGTAAAACTACTCAGTCTGTTACAGAATATTTCTTGTATGTGAAAAAGCTCTCTGATGAACTTGCTATGGCAGGTCAGGCACTCAAATGTGATGAAATTATCACATACCTACTCACTAGTCTAGGACCTGAGTATGATTCTCTTATCATTACCATTTCAATTAAAGAAAATGTCACCTTAGAAGAGGTGTACTCTATGCTGCTCATTTGTGAGGCACGTGTGCAGCATCATCAGTAAGCTCTCCTATCTGCCATACCATCAGCTAATGTTGCTACCAAGCAACAATCCTTTTCTGGATCCCGTGTCCGCAACAACAATTTTACCTTCTGAGGCAGGGGGCGTGACCTTTCCTCCTTTCATGGTAGAGGAAATTTCCACCCTGCTTCTCGTCCAAATAACAACTACACTAATCTTTGGTGTCAGCTCTGTGATAAACCTGGCCATACTGCGGCTCGCTGCTTTAAGAGATTTGACAGTCAGTTTCTTCCTCAACATTTTCGACCAAATCCTCAAGCCAACATTGCCTCCAACCAACACATTCAGCACTCATTGGAGCAAGAATGGCATGCCGACACTGGAGCTACACACCATTTGACTAATAACTTCAACAACCTTAATGTTCGTAGTGAAGAGTATGCTGGAAATGATCAGATTCAAGTCGGAGATGGCACAGGTTTGCACATAACTCATTTAGGCAAGGCATCTTTATCTGCACACTCTAAATCTTTTATTCTTAACCAAATATTAGTTGTCCCTCAAATTACAAAAAATCTTATTTCTATCAAAAAATTCACTGAAGATAATTCTGTTTATTTTGAGTTTCATGCTTCCTGTTTTTTGATCAAGGATTACTCGGGAAACACCCTGCCTAAAGGTGTCGTCAAAGATGGTCTCTACTGTTTTTCACAACCTCTTCAACATTTATATCCCAAAGCTCTTGTTTGTGTTCGTGTTTCAGTCTCAGATTGGCACTGTCGTCTTGGGCACGCCTCTTACAACACTGTCAATCATGTTATCCGCTCAAATAATCTTTCCTTTCTTTCCAATAAAAGACACAAGATAAGTCCTGAATGTGAGATGGCAAAAAGCCATAATTTACCTTTTTCCGCTTCTGTACCTCATGTTACTAAGCCCTTAGAACTCATTTATTTAGATGTTTGGGGGCCTAGTTTCGTGATTTCCAGCTACGGCTCTCGCTATTATGTTTGTTTCTTGGATGCTTTCACAAAATATATTTGGTTATTTCCTCTTAAGCAAAAATCCGATGTTGAAAATATTTTCTTACATTTTCAAACATATGTTGAACGCCATTTTAATACCAAAATTAAGGTCATTCAAACTGATTGGGGAGGTGAGTATCATAGATTAAATACATATTTTTCCAAATGTGGTATTCAACATCGTCTAGCTTGCCCGTACACACATGAGCAAATGGGAGCTGTTGAAAGACGACATCGTCAAATTGTTGAAATGGGTCTAGCATTATTGGCCTATGCTAATCTTCCAAAACCATACTGGGAGGATGCATTTTTAACGGCTGTTTATATAATCAATCGTCTTCCAACTAAAATTTTAAACCATTACTCTCCTTTTGAAAAGGCTTATCATCAAAAACCAAATTATAACTTTATACGTGTGTTTGGTTGTGCTTGTTGGCCAAATTTACGTCCTTATAACAAACATAAATTTGATTACAGATCGAAAACATGTATTTTTATTGGCTACAGTCTCTCACATCAGGGGTATAAGTGTCTCGATTTGTCTACTGGCAAAATCTTTGTGTCTTGACATGTCATATTTAATGAACTTTTCTTTCCCTACAAATCTCCCCAATCTATGTCCTTCGTTCCTGAGTCCACTGCTATCACCTTACCAGCCAATTTACAACCCAGTGTTTCGAATTCCCTAACTCTTCTTGCAGGTGATGTTACAAATGCCAATCATGTCACTCCACATGACTTTGATCTCATTCCAGCTACTGTTCCTACAAATGTTATTTCAAATGAAGTTCCAACTCCAACACTGTATGCGGTTCATACATCTTTTACAGATGCACTTGCTCTTGCCCTCATACCAAGAAAAATGACTACCAGATCTCAGACAAACTCTCTCAAGCCAAAGCAACCATATGTTGGGTTCATCAAATACCCATTGCCTCGTGCACTTCTTGCACAATCTTGCCACGCACCGGTTAAACCAACATCTTTTACTGATGCTTCAAAAGACCACAAATGAAGGGAAGCAAAGAACATGGAATTTACTGCTCTTTTACAAAATAATACTTGGGATCTTGTACCAGGTAAATCCAACATCAATCTTGTTGGAAATAAATGGGTTTACCGTATCAAGACCCATGCTAATGGCACTGTGGAGCGGTACAAGGTGCGGCTGGTAGCTAAAGGTTATCATCAACAACATGGTGTTGATTTTCTGGAAACCTTTAGCCCCGTCATTAAACAAGGAACCATTCAGCTGGTGTTATCTATTGCTCTCTCCCAGCGTTGGTGTATTCGACAACTGGATATTCAAAATGCCTTTCTCCATGGACTGCTAGATGAAGAGGTATATATGTGTCAACCTCAAGGGTATATTCATCCCAATTTTCCCACTCATATATGCCGCTTAAAGAAAAGTCTGTATGGTCTTCGTCAGGCTCCCCGTTCTTGGTTCTCTAGGTTGACAGATCAATTGCTTCAGTATCGTTTTGTAGGCTCAAAATCAGATCCTTCACTTTACATTTTACAAACTGCAAGTTTCTAGTTGTTCATACTTATATATGTTGTTGACATAATTGTCACGGGTTCTCACTTTGCGGAAGTCAACAAATTAATTTCTTACCTTGGACGTGTCTTCCCTGTCAAAGATTTGGGACCATTATCATATTTTCTCGGAGTTGAAACTCTGCATGATGGTGGTGATCTGATTCTGACTCAACGAAAATATGTCATTGACTTGTTACGAAGACTCAAGCTAGATAAGGTCAAACTTTGCAGCACACCAATGTCCACAAACTGCACACTCTCTAAATTTGAGGGTATTGATTTCGACGACCCTTATTTATATCAAAGTACAGTTGGTGCCTTACATTATCTCGGTTTTACACGACCTGACATTGCATTTGCAGTTCACAAGGTGAGCAAGTTCATGCATCAGCCCAAAGATGTTCACTGGCAGGCAGTGAAACGTATACTTCGTTATCTGAAATACACTGTAAATTTTGGTTTACATATTACTCAGTCTGATCATACTTTACAAGGATTTAGTGACGCCGATTGGGTTGGTGACAGTGATGACTGATGAAGTGTAGGAGCATATTGTATCTTTCATGGATCCAATTTAATTAGTTGGAGCTGCAAACAATAGCAAATAGTGGCACGCAGTAGCACTGAATCGGAGTATAAGTCCCTGGCCAACACTGCTGCTGAATTGCAGTGGCTTCAATCTCTGTTGCAAGAACTCAAAATGCCTCTCCAACGCTGTCCAACTCTTTGGTGCGATAATATTGGTGCGACTTATCTCTCATCTAATCCAAAGTTCCATGCTCGTACGAAGCACATTGAAATTGACTTTCATTTCGTCCGAGATCAAGTTGTGCAGCAGAAACTTCATGTCTCCTTCGTGTCCACACGTGATCAGCTTGCAGATTTGTTGACTAAACCTCTAGCTGTTGCACGGTTTACTCATCTACGGACCAACCTTCATGTGCAGGAGCTGCCCATTCGGTTGAGGGGGTGTATTGAATTGAAATCTGTTGATCACGTAGAAGATTGTGCAGATCACGTAGAAGATGGTGCAGCAACTAAAAATCAGGCCAAACCTCAGCAAGCGGAGAAGACATAAAGACCTTTAGTTTCGGTTATGTTAAATGCCTTGATTTATGGTTTCAGTTTCTACTTTTGAATTTTGTATAGCAAATTAGTAGGAGTGATTTACTCACAATTGTATTATAAATATTTAGACTTTGTACACAACATAGTATTGAAAATAAGAAAACAATTCTCCTCATCTGTCTCTGTGAAACTCTACAAGAATCACTCATGATTCAAAGGAGTGTCCTAATTAGAGGGAAGTTTCAACGTGAAGCTATATATCTTCACTTTGGCCTTCCGAATGTTGTGGGGATATTTAGTTGGATAGAAATCTTTGGATATTTCAAGATGAAATACCAGATTAAAAATCGGTCTTTGAGTTAATACTTCATTGTCTAGCTTTATGGTTGAAAAGAGTTGATAGCTTCACTTACACATGCTTGGATTTGATTAGAGGTTCTCAAAGTTTGCTAAGCTGGTTTAATATGTTCTGAAGATAAGGTGTATCTTTTGCCTCTTGCTGTCTATTACTCTCTTTTGTTTTTACATAAATGCTTTTATAACTGTTTTGTGATATAACCTACAATAAAAATGGTTTTTTTTTAAAAAAAATTTGGAATGTAATTGTAATATTTAGAGTAGCGAGGCTGTGATGTTAACAATTTCATGAACTCTTTTTTTTTGGATTCAAGGAAACCTCATCTCCGAAAAGAGTATTTTGTGAGCCCAGATGAGTAAGTAAAACCCCGGTTGTCCTAGACTCTTACAAGAGGTGCATGTCCTAACTCGAATTCAAAACCTGCTATGCAAATCTCAAGCTCTTTGTCATCACGTCATATCCCTTGCTGATACCGATGTTGTAAACTCTTTGAAGATTAATGATGCCCTCATAGCCACCTTGCAAGTTGGAATTAGGCTCTTACAATCAAAATCTGTTAATGAGAAAAGATAGATTCCTGATCAACCATTATATATGAAAAAGGAGTGCATCGGAATCAAACCATGAAGTCGTCAT
>Ga0325402_1006953_pt1 | contig 10731 bp, 9 predicted proteins | sample PopdelMetagenome_22_FD_207212 | JGI IMG/M metagenome (GOLD analysis project Ga0325402, IMG submission 207212) | Populus deltoides microbial communities from Bellville, Georgia, United States - Xylem-PdKOR-R3 | ecosystem: Host-associated > Plants > Phyllosphere > Stem > Wood/Secondary xylem...
ATTGCATTTGTGTATATATGTTAAGTCTTAGCATTTTCTTTTGTTTAAATTTATCATTTAATTTGTGCTATACGTTTTTTGAGGAAGAAAATAGTCCAAAGTTTAGTTCTAGACTATGATATTTTTTTTTATTATTATTATTGAAGGTGTCCGGGTCAACTTACATATATCTCAACTAATCTTAAAAATTCTAAAATTAACAATTATATAAAAATCTAGTGTTTTTATGAACTATGATAATCTTTATCTTTTACGTATATATACAGTGCAATTCTTTGCTTCTTGTTTCTGTTTGACTTTAAAAAAAAATTAATAATAGTTCAGGACTGTTACGGTTTCTGTCTGTTATATCTCTGTGCATAGTTAATGTCTTAAGAATAAATAAGAGTTCCTTATAAATATGGTTTTTGTTGCCTTTTCTGCTAATCTTTATTGTTAATTGATGTCTTAATGTCTTCTAATGCTACAAACCTAACCTCATTAATTGATGATGTATTATCGTAATAGCATTAAATTACGTGCTTCGCTGTTAAATTCCTTCTGGATGCATGTCTGTAACGTTGTTATCAACTGTTTATTCCTAAATCATCTTTGGGAGAAATGCTCTCAGGAGAAAGTGCTGAGATCGCTACTGATGGAAGAACACTTGCTAGCACGCTCTAAAAATGAGATCAAGGTTGATTCAGGAAAGCAATCTATGGAAGACGAAAAACTAAGTCAGACACCGGAGATGAGTAAGATGACAGAAGGACCTAGCTATAAGGATTCCCTAATAGGAGAGGCCTTCTTAAACCCACAAGATCTTGAGGACTACCAAAGGGAAGAATACATATCGGAGGATGACGAGGAGGAAGATGATGGGCACCTAAACTTTGATTTGTATCAAACAACTATTGATAAAGTTGTTGTTTGGGTTTAACTACCAAACCTTGCAATGGAATACTATGACAACTCAGTGCTTTGGAAAATCGGAAATCACATTAGCAGAACTTTAAAGCTAGATATGACAATGTTTTTGACTCGTGGAAACTATGCACGTATATGTGTACAAGTGGGGATCTAACAAAGCCATTATTGGCCAAATTCAAGGTAAGAAGAAGAATTCAACGCATAACCTATGAAGGGTTGCATATGATATGTTTCCAATGTGGGTAGTATATATGGTAACAAACAAGAGGTATGTTCACATGTTGTAGTTCATGAAATGATGCCAGATTCAGAGTTGCTTAATTTAGCTCAAGCCACCAAGGAACAAGCCCAAATAGAGAGTAAGCAGGTTGGGGTTCGATTAGTAAAGAAAGCAGTTCGCTTACCTGAAGTTCACGATGATGCAAACGCCATCAAACAAGAAGAGGATAGATGAATACAAGCTAAGCAGTATCAAAGAATTCATAATTTCTAACATCCCCGTTCACCGGAATGAAATGTAAATATCATGATGGAGATTGGAGGCCGGATATGGTGTTGTTAAGGAAATGCAAGGAGACACCCCGTTTATAAGTGAAGATACCATCATAACAAATGGTCAAGGGTATCAAGTCTTGAGACTTCCATATGAAGTTGAGGGTTCTGAACTAGGACACCCTATAATTTTAATGATAAGTGCATATTATTGGAATTGTAGAGGGGCACTAAGTAGTAGGTTCTGCTCTATTGTTCATCATCTTAGAAAAGTTTATGGCTTTGATATTTTAGCTTTGGCAGAACCTAGAATGAGTTGTAGGGAGCTGAAAAAATTATTGAGAAGCTGGGCTTTGAGGATAATTATAGAGTAGAGGCAGAGGGAAGGTCTAGAGGTATTTGGCTGCTGTGGAACAAGTCCAGAATCGATATAAAAGGATCCTGCCAAAAACTCTTGTTGGCAACATAAAAGGATCGCCGAAGAAAGAATGTTTTGCAAAATTTAGGGACATGTCAACATTTATTTCCTTACCTTGGATGGTAGTTGCAGATTTTAATGAGGTATTGATAGTAGATGAGAAAGCTAGGGGTGTTCTGGTTGACATATGACGTTGCCTTCAATTCCGTAGATGGATTAATAATGAAAAATTAAATAATAAGGAAATGAGCATAAGAAAAACATGGTTACTACTTTAAAATTCTTTTCTAGTAGAACATTAGAGTTCATATACTTTTATTTACATATTAAAGGAAAGTATTTAAAGAGTTATAACTCATAATTTCATTGTACAAACCTCTCTTATTAACTAAAACAAAAAAGTAATAGCAAGTGTTACTTATGACAACCTTATGAAAGACATGAAACAAGGATTAACACGATAATATATTAATCTCCAATATAAATTAAACATGATTTCAAATAATCCTCAAAGATTTCTTTCATAATTATAATTTATTCTTGTTATTCTAATCATTCAACAATTAGCCAAGTAAATTTTCACATTCAATATCTTCTTCAATTTTTTTAGCCATTTTTTTTAAATAATTTAATAGCCCGTCTATCCTACTTAGCAGTCAATTAATCTGGTTATTCATTATAGATATTAATTAATCCAGAAATCCTCATTCGATTACCCATCAACCTGGAAAAACTTTGTGGTTACTAATTATTCTGGCATTCCCATTTAAAAACCAATAAATCTTGCAATCCTAACTAGATACCAATCAATCTAACAATTCTACTTGGAAGTCAATTACTTTGGCATTCTCATTTGGAAGCCAATAAATCTAGTAATCATAATTGGATACCAATCAGTAAGGTAATCCTACTTGGATACTGATCACTTCAATAATTCTATTCGGAAGCCAATAAATCTGGTAATCTCAATTGGATATCAATCAATCCAACAATTTTACTCGGATGTTGATCATTCCGCCATTCCCATTTGAAAGCTAATAAATCCGATAATCTTAAGTTGATACCAATCAATCTAGAAATTATACTTGGATGTCAAATATTTGTTCTTATAATTTAACTTCTTACTTCAACGTATATATTTTTAACTATTATAATAGAATCTTTGAATTACAGAAATTGCAGTTAATATTAACTTTAAAGAGAAGATTAATAATTATTGAGGTGTTAAACACCTAACTAAGGTTTATTATCGTTTGACTATTCCAAATTATTATGAAGCTTTTGTAGCCTTTCTTGTATCATCATAATAATTATTATTTTAAATTCAAGATTCTTATCATAAAAGTTTGATTTTCAACTTTTGTTCAATTCACATCTCATATTTAAGGAATTTTATAATTTTTATATTCTTTCTAAATAATCTAATCCTTTCACCTATTCATGTATGTTTTGATAACTCAAAATTCGATTTACTCATATAAATTAACCATAACAATAAATTCTTTCATTTCTTATCCCTGGACCGAACCAAGTTTAAATGATTATAATATGTTATTTCCAATCTCTCATGGAGTTTTCCTTTAATTTCATTTCATGTAACATTATTTGATCATTTTATTTTAACTCTTCTTATTACTTTAAATTAATTGACCACATCATTTCTTATTCTTTGTTTGGTTGAATATCAAACCAAGGAACCATAAACTTCCAGTTAAATTTTTCATGTAATTTAAACTAACTCATGTATCAATCATATTCTCATCACATAATTGAATCATTCCGAATCAAGTATTTAAAATAAAATCAAATCTCTCATTGAATTACTATGTAGGTCGAACCTATTTCCTATATCCAAAGTTTTCCTATTTCAATGATTCTTAAAATTGAACTTAACTCATTCATTTCCTATTTATATCAACTCATTAAATCATGAAATTAACCTATCTAAATCAAGAAACCAAAAAAAAACATCAACCTCTTATCTTCTCTTTCTAGGCTGAACTGTTGTATGTCAAACCAAGGGTTCTTTTTTCAATTTTCATACAAATTAGACTTAATTCATCCATAATTCATATCATTCATCATATAATGATTCCATATTTAATAAAAAAAAAGTACCAAAATTCGAACCTCTCATCCTAGCATATTTGGCTAAACTTCCTGCCCTAAAAGAATACACATATTTTTCTCAAATTCTTTAAAATCAATGTATTGCCTATTCATTTAGTATCTAACTAACATAATTCTACATGATTTACATAAAAAATAAATCAAGCAACTTCAACCCTTAAATCCCTATTTTTGGTCAAACCCTACACTAAAAGGGTAGGTTTTTTCTTCTTCAAATTTTTCAATTAACATATTACCCATTGATTTTTCATACTTACTAATCTCAATCTAACATAAAGACATCCATCTAATTATTCATTTATTCATACATAAACTTTCATCACCCTTCCATAAGCAAAACACAACAAATCTCATTAACAATTCAAACTAAGCTCAAATCAAAGTTCCTTACCACTTAAATACAACAATTTGAGAGAATATGAACAAGGAAGATCAAGTTTTATTCACTTCTTTTCTCTTCTTCTTTTCTTTAACCCCCCGCCCTCCACACTCTAGCTACAAATCCTTTAATTTTCTTACTTAAATCTCTTCCCGTCACTCTTTAATTCTTTAATTCAACTTTATTTGGTGTTTTTAGTAAGAATTTTCAATGGATTTTGCTCAAATCCCCTCCCTTTTTTCTTTAGTTTGTAGTTGGCCAATTTGGCTTCCTTGGGAAACCAAGTTTTCTATTTATATATCCGTCAATTTCATATTTATGACATTGTTATTTTTTTTAATTCAATTAATTTTTTTTTTAAACGGTTATTCTATCTCCGCCTAAAAGTTTTAATCCATAAAACTTCATTTCTAATATAAATGTATCATTAGGTTAAATTTCTAACATTTTACTAATACCTTAATATTTTAACTGGGGTTTTATAATCATCATGGCTTAAGAGATTGTTCCATGAGAAACATGAAAAAAAAAAATGGATGATGGCTATTAAGGTGGACTTGGAGATATATAACCAGCTATATTGTGACTTTATCTGGGTACACTGTTGTTTACAGGTATGCTATATAATCTAATTGACATTGTTATAAAATGTATTGAGACAACTTCTCTTAGTGTTTTATGGAATGGTAATCCTAGATTTACAGGAGTAGGAGGGCTGATCAAAGATAGCATGGTTCTTAGATTAAAGGCTTTGCAATCAATGCAGCATCTAACTTTAATTATACCAAAGTTATAAGTAGTCATCACTAGGTTAGATCTTGTCTGGACTCTAAGATTATATTGGATAATTCTAGAGTCATATTTGATGTTGGTAGTGAACTTTTTTACGAAGTATATAGTCAAAGTCGACACCAAAGTAAAGGAAGCTTTGTCAAAGGACTGTAAGGTTAGGATTCAACATACATTTAGAGAAAGGAATGTTGTAGTGGATTGTTTGGAAAACTTTAGCTTGATCAAAAAATCCACTTAATAGAGATAATTGGGTTATTAGTTACCCTCTTGCGGGTTTGTAATCAAATTTATATTTTGACCTAATTTGGTCAGCTCTACCACAATTAATTTAGTTCTTTTAGGGCTTGAAGCCTTGTATTTCACCCAAAAAAACTATTTGTTTTTGGCTTTTTACAAATTATGTCTTCCTATTGCGTATGCAAAAGATATGGCTATTGGGTTTTGAAAGAGGATATCTAAAAAAGAAAAAAAGCCACTTATCAATAGGTTACAATACCGTTTTTGTTATATACAAACAATATATTTATAGATATATGAGATTTATTGATAGTAGATAAAATAAATGTTTGAAATTCCTTCTATCAAAAATCGAACTTACATATTTTTACACTAATAATACACACGCGCGCGCGCGCAAAATACATATAATAAGGGTATTTATTTAAATATTCAATACATTTATTAAATTATACTTTGCACAATTAATGTGTTATACATTGAATGATTAATTTTTTTTCAATTGTATTATTTTCTAAATTATATCATGTGACATATATTTGTGAAGTTGATCTTATTATTGAGACAACATTTGGATAAAACTAGTGTTGATAACACTAATGCACCAGTTACCCTAGTAGCCCTAATTGTTTTATTAGCTAATTTGATTTCTAAACGTGCTTCATATAGGAAAAATAAAAAAACTTAGGTGGTGTGAACTTAAATAGAAAGCTTGACGGAGAAAATATTTTTCAGGAATACTAATAGTGGTGGCAATGACTAAAAAGAGGTTCAAATGAACGTATTTTATTTGCAACAAGTTAGGACACCACACTGAGAAATGTCGTCAATGTGAAAGAGAAGAATGCATAAGCCAGTGTGATTGAGATCATTGGTGAAAAAGCTATAGAGTTTGTTGCTTTTGAGTCAAAAGTAAACTTTACAGATAACCCTAAAAAGTGGTGAGTTGTTATTGGAGCCACCTGTCATGTATGTTCTGACATGAATAGATTTTTTTAGTATGCAGCAACTATTGATAGAGAACACTTGTTCATGAAAAAACAATTGTGTGCAAAATCCTAGGTCGTGGAAAGGTAGTACTAATGATGTGATCTTAGCTTCAACATTAAGAGATCGTTTAAAGGTTCCATTAGGTCTAGTTATAAGACTTTGAGCAAAGTAGTTCAAAGAGGCAATTAATGGACTTCTTCAAGATACATGAGCTAAGGTCGACTTCGAGAAGATATCAAAGAATGAAGAACAAGCCATAATTAACTTGATTCATATTTAAGAGAGGCTTGTAGGGAAGCATCTAAACATTACAGAAAGATTGGAATAAGAAGATTCAAATCTATCAATTTTAACCTTTGTTATTGTTTTGGTCATAATCAAAGCTAAAAAATGAATTTTGATGCGATTCTAGTTGCATTAGAAAGTAGACATCCATATATTTCTAATGATATATGATAGACCTTCTAATTTTTAAATAAAATGGAGAACTATTTGTCTAAAATTGGACTTCGATTCTACCAAGATATTACAAATTTGACTTGGGTCTTGTTTTAATTAGTTAGGCTATTATTTATTTATGTTTTAGTTTATTTTAGAGCTTGTGACATTTAAAGGTTTATTTGGGCTAGGTCTTATTTTATTATTTTATTTATTTTGGGCTTTTAATGTGTTAAGGCTTATTTATCAAGTTTGGATCTATTAAGTCAAATTAGGGTTAGTTTTCCACTATATATTATTTTTTAGTTTTTGAAATTTTCTCTAAAGTTGTCGCCGCATATTGTCTACTTTGTTTCTCTTTGTGTGGTTGAGTGATTCCCATACTAAAATATTTACTGAACTTGCAAACTCTTTGAAGGATTGATCAACATCGTTATGATATACACTTCTCATTTGTGTCTCATTATGATGTATAGTGGGGGTGATTAATTGTATATAACTTTGGTTATCAAATGCAAGGTTTTTGTTGGGTCAAGTTGCAAACTTTTCTTTAAACCTCAAATTAGAATTCTAAAGGATAATTCTGAATCAGCTAATGATGATTTCTAGAAAACAGGTGGCTTTTTATAATTTAGGTCATGTTTTTTATATTTAAAAATAAATAAATTGGGTTCTTACTTGCTATTGAGCAAGAAATGGTTTAGGTTATTGTTTTAGTCTAACAAGTTTATCCTCACTAAGAGTGGGATGTCTATATGCAAGGAATATTTATGTGATGGATTATTTAAGGTCAGTATTATGATGATTGTACCAAAAAAATAAAAAGATTAATATAACTTCTTCTTTTTTTTTAGTCTTGTACTCTATCTTATATATAAAAAAGTAGCAAGCCTCTACATTTAATTCACATTGATATATGTGATTTAAAATTCAAGCAAACTACAGCTGGTAAAAAGTATTTAAAGGGTGGCTCTGAAGCGAAATTGACCGGTGGTGGTTGGTTGAAGCTCTAATAGGTAGCTATACTTTCATTAATGATTTCACAAGATATTGTTACGTCTATTTACTAATAAGAAAATACTAGGCTTTAAATGTGTTCAAATATTTCAAAAACGAGGTTGAAAATCAATTTAGCAAAAAGATCAATGTGATAAGAAGCAATAGAGGTGAGGAATATGATTTGCATTTTGATGAATTTTGTAATAAGCTTGGTATAATCCATTAAACCATGACTTTTTATTCACTATAATAAAATGATATTGTTGAACGCAATAACTGAACATGGAAAGAAATCATGAATTTTATGTTGATAAGTTTAAGATTATTTTAGAACTTGTGAGGGGGGCTATTTTATCAGCAAATTGTATTTTGAATAAAATTCCTCATAAGAAATTAGAGAAGACATTCTATGAGTTATGGGATGGTCAAAGACCTTCCTATAAATATATAAAAGTGGTAGGGTTTCTAGAAAAAATTACGACTCTTCTACTAAAAAAAGTTAAAATATAGACTAGTTTAACGATGCTAATTGAATATTTAATATTAAAGATTTAATTCACAAGTTGAATTATCTTTACTATTAGTAGAGATATAGTCGCTTGTAAATCTTCTAAATAAACTTACATAGCCAGATCTACTAAATAGTTTGAGTTTATAGCTTTAGACAAAGATGAAAAAAAAAAAGAAAAAGAGTGGCTTCAAAACTTCTCAGAAGATATTTTAAGTTGGCTGAAATCTATGCCAACAATTTCTATACATTACAATAGCCAATTTGCAATTGGTATGGCATGAAATAGTATATATAATAATAAGTCTTGATATATTTATCAAATATATTATATTATAAGGTAGTTTCTTTCAAATAGGATTATCTCTATTGACTACGTGAAGTCAAAGGATTGCATTGCATAATCACTTATAAAATTGCTTAACAAAGAAACAAAGTTAATAAATCATCGAGAGGAATTAAATTAAAGCCTATATTCAAAGAATTACTATGATGACAACCCAACCTAGTTGATTAAAGATCTTAAGATCTAGATTTAAAAAAACAATCAAATCATGTGTAAATCCAGTATTTGCATCTTACACATTCCTATGATGGAAAATGTTGTTTGCAACGAAAATATGATAAGCTAAGCTTTTAATGATTCTTATAGATTGAAAAAATCAAGTGAGTTATTGCAAGATACTCTTAATAAGAATCATTTATATGAGTGTGAAACGAGGTCACTTCAATGAGATTTGAATAGGCTAAATTCTTTAAAGTACTATTTGATACCAAAATGTGTTCAAGGCCAAAATAAACACAACCGTGAGAATCAAAATTATAAAAAGAAAAATTGTGTGTTTGCTATTGTTTGGGTTCTTACAAAAGTTTGAACACTTCAAGACATCATGCTCACTGGTTAGATTAGTGAATCCGATAGTTTTCACTAGAGATGGTTCAAGGTCAAAAACTATCTCACCCAATGCATAGATTTTTCATTGTTACTCTCTATCTCCATGTCAACTTTGTATTTTATTATAACCAAATTATTGCAATTCATATAGAGGATTGTTAGGGTGTGAATAAAAACTTATGTTTTTTCCTAGAGATTTTTAGTTGTTGAAACTCTATTTAAAATATATTTGTGTCCTTTTAAAAAGTTGTTTTTTTTTGAAAATATATATCTTTTAGTTTTAAAATTTAAAGTTAAAATTAATTGTCATAATTGTCATTATGTTCTCACAAAAGTTTGAAGAAGAGAAAACTTATAATATTTCAAAAACTTTCTCTTTTACAATTTTCTGTCAAAATTCTTCTGTCCTTGTATTTCTTATACAGAGTAATGTATAAATTTAAGTTCACTATTTATTGTTGTTTATGTTACTTAGAATAAGAAATTGAGTAAGCATGAGAAATGATATTGCAACCACATTAACCATATAGCAGGCAATAAATTATTTTAAGGCCAAATGATTGATCATTGTGTCAATTTACTTCTTTATGTCTATTTTCTATTAACAAGTACTATAAGTTGAATTTTGTTTATATATTGATTGATATGCATATTTTCTGTTTGGTGAAACTATATCATCTAAGAAGAAAGAAGAAATAACAATCTTAATCAATTTTAAAGTGTTTGAACAATGTTCATAAACCCAATCGACATGTCTAAATCTAAGAAAAGTCAAGACGAGTCAAGTGAATTTATTGAAAGAAATAGACATAACTTTTAATCCATTTTTTGATCAAGTTAAAATTTTATAAACTTATTCAACAAGCTCAATTATATAGTGATAACCAACTGAGATCATTTTTATGCAAAATTAGGTCTAGAGATTGTTTTGAAATTTTCTTTATTTTCCTTGTTATTTTAGTTCCTAATTAGGTTTATATATTTATTTTATTCAGATTTTATTAGTTGGGTCAATCTAACTTACTATTTAAAACAATTTTATATGTTATTGGTATTAAATTATTATCAATCTAAGTTTATTAAATGAAAACTCTATCTACAATTTAGTTATAATTTTAGGGTTTGTGAAACCCTAGTTTCTTTCATTTCACTATATGATATTTCAATTGGTATGAGAATGAGTTGGCATGTTCGATGGAAAAAAAAAACATTGGTAACACCATCCCACCCCATAATGTAGATCAAAGAGTAGATGTCATTTAAAGCACTAAAAGGACTGAAAAAAGCATCATATGAAACCATGTCATAGAGATTTGATCAATTGAATTGTCTAGTAATAGGCATAATTTAAGTGACTAGATCAACTACTAGATGGAGGCACAAACAAAAATTGTGACGAGGAGAGGGACATGCTCAAGATAGACCAAATCTTATACATGTTCTTGCAATCTCATATAGATAACCTATCTATTTATTAGGATTTGAAGAGGATGGGATTCATGTAGGCTGTAATGATTTTACTAATTATTGCATGATAAGCTTGA
>Ga0325402_1006955_pt1 | contig 10729 bp, 8 predicted proteins | sample PopdelMetagenome_22_FD_207212 | JGI IMG/M metagenome (GOLD analysis project Ga0325402, IMG submission 207212) | Populus deltoides microbial communities from Bellville, Georgia, United States - Xylem-PdKOR-R3 | ecosystem: Host-associated > Plants > Phyllosphere > Stem > Wood/Secondary xylem...
ATATTTCCTTCATGGGATTTGATAAAAATAAAGAAAAAAATCGAGGGGAAGGATTTGTTGAAACTATTAATATACATCGGGCTTAGAATTTGACTATATATTTTAATACAGAGCTCAGTGCAATGATTTGAACAGGCATAGGCATAGGCATAGGAGAGGAGCAACGGTTTAGTAGTTATGCAGTTTTTTTTTTTTTTTAATCATAGAATAATAGTTATTTTTAAAAAAAATAAAATGAAATAAAAAGCACAACAAGTGCAATGAAAAACACTTCCATGTCTGTTAGAATTGCTTATTTATTTGGAGGTCTTCATTTCTGTCTTTCATAAGGTTTTGATCAAGCATCTATTGATGAAAAGATGTTATAAAACTTGATCACGTGATTTTTTTAAAATTAGTTTGCTGAAATTAAATATATTTTCAACTAAATAACTCATATGATAAAAAATAATATATATATATATATTAAAATAAAGATTATATGCAACAAAAAAGTTTTAACTAGACTATTCTTTTATTATAAAAGTAGTTCATTCTAAAATAAATTAATTTAATCACATGGAATTTACAAATGCATTTTTATGTCATTAACATAACATATTTCACGTGGGAAAGACTATACAATAAGCATGATTCACCGTGGATTATAATATTGAAATTATATTTTTGCCCTTATAAAAAACCATTTGAATTGGCTAACAGAAATACATTTATATTTTTACATTGTTCATTTATCATTAAACAATTGTTGAGGGGCATCTCTTCTTTCGTAAACTTTTTGTACAATTGATTTACTTTAATAATCTTAAAAATGAAATTCCACTTAACTATAGCTAGGGGCATTCTTGGTTTTTCACTTTTGTTAAGACTAGTGCAATGACTCTACCACCCTTGAAATGAAAATTCTCAAAGCGTCTTTTAGGGCCAATTCATCATTTCCAAATTGTTTCTTAGCAACAACTATTTGGTCTTAAGGCTGATCTTGTTTTTCGATACAGAAAAAAAAAAAGAAGAAAAAGGAATAGTACGCTTCAGCCACTCTTTTGCCTTCGAGTAGCGTGTGTGGCTAACTTTAGTGGTAAAAATATTTGTTCCGCTATGCTATTTGACGTGTCTCAACATTCTCTTCCTTTTTTTAGGTGGCTCGTGTGTAGTGATTATGTTTGGTTTGATACCGGTTCGATTTCCCCCCTTTATTTCTCTCTCATCTGCCTCGGTTTGCGCACTACATATGAAAAAATCACAATAGCCCTTAAACTTCTTCTCCCTTCAGATTTAGTCCCTGTTTTATTTCAAAAATCATTTCAAATTGAAAAGTTTTTTCAATTTTATCATCCTTTAGTTTTTCAATTTAGTCCAAATCTAGGATTTCATAGATTGCGATTTTTAAAGATTAACCCTATTTTAGAGGATTTTTCTCGGGTTTGCTTGGCTTTTCATGTTATTGAATTGGGGTTGTTTATATATATATATATATATATATAATAGATTAACCAAACTTATTAAACTCAATGGACTCAATGATCCAGATCTCGAATTTCTTTTATTTATTTGGAAATCTTAGTGTCGCGTTAACTTTTTTTTCTTTTTAGTTTGAAAAATTTATCCCACCCCAAGGCATTGCACCAACCACTGATTTAAGTTTACTTAAGTAATTGTTTTTTTAAAAAAATTTCACTTTTTGCCTTTAATATTTGGTTCATTGTCATTGGGCTTCTTATTTTGTTTCACCGTTGGTTTTATGGTTTTATTACTATCTCATATCAACATTACAAGTTTCATGGATAACTATAGTTGATTCAAGTCAATCTAGTGTGTCAATGTCTCATTACCTTTTAAAAAAAATATGTCAGCAATGTGTTACCATTTAAGTATTTAAAAAGTGTTTCGACCAGCACAAATCAAAATTTTAGCTTTTAATAGTTTTATGTTTTTTATAGGTTGATAAAAAAATTTAATTTATGACGTAGCTTTTGAAAAAAAAAACTAGTGAAAAACTAACAATGAAGCTTCTTTGAAAAAAAAAAGAGTAAATTTCTTTACTGGGCCTTAATGTATTACAATAATTTTTATTTTATTTTAATAAATGGTTTAATAAATTCTCTCAATTAAAGAATGGAGCTTTATCTTATTTTATTCTTCTTTTTTGTTATTATGTAATGTGTTTAATTAAATTAAATTTCATGTAATATATAAATGGAGTTTTTGCAAATGTGATGATTTTTCAAAATCTAATATGCTTAGGTGTAATGACCTAACTTTTTCAAAGCCAAAATCGGGGTGAATTTTTTTTTTTGTAAGTTGTTAGGTTCTCGATACTTTTTACAATATCATTCTGCAAATTATAAATACATTCCATTCACTAGCAAGGCATAAATCACATTAGATAATGTAAATTAACATCTCATGCAAAAGTATTTGTACGCATTCGCGCAACATCATATTTACATGCTTACAAATTTACAATTATTATATATACATATTCATAATTTCGTGTTCCTATTTTAATACTACTAACATTATGAGTTTAAATAAAAGTATCAAACGACAGCGGATATACATTAAATACATTTGTTCATGCAAAATGCATAATATCATAACATGCAAATACTAGGTTCTTTGCAAAAGATGTAGGTCCGCATAGTGGGTTTCCTAATCACCTAGTTGTTGTTATGTACCTGCTATAATACAAACATTTACAAGAATTACAAACAATTAATAATAAGAAAATAATTAATTAAGAGAAAACATTGTCGTTACTTTCCATTTATAGTGTAACAATCATAGTTCTTTCATATGTTTTTGTACATACACAACACCATAATCAAGAACGTATTATTTTTTGAAACTAACTATAACTTTCAAATCCAGCCATCCACTTCAGACGCAGTTAATCAAAGTCATTCATCAATTCAACATGCTCATCCACTTAAGATGCCATTAGCCGAAGCTAATCATCAAACACAATTCGACCATCCACTTAGGACACCATTAGCCAAGGCTAATCATCAAACACAACTCGGTCATCCACTCAAGATGTCATTAGCCGAAGCTAATCATCAATTTAACCTGGCCATCCACGTAGGATGTCATTTGCCAAAGCTAATCATCAAACACAACTCATCCATCCACTTAAGACGCCATTAGCCGAAACTAATAATCAATTCAACCCATCCATCCACCTAGGACGCTATTAGCCGAAACTAATCATCAAACACAATCCAACTATTTACTTAGGACGCCATTAGTCGAAGCTAATCATCAACTTAATCAAGTATATCGTAGGCAGTTTAACATTTACCATAATACACTAGTAATCTTTCATATTGAGACTAATTATGAGAGTTAAAATTATGCAAGGAGAAGGTGGAAGTCACTTGTTCCTCTCGTGGGGTGTCCTTATCCGGTTGAAGGTCTGATCTTAGTCACACCACCTAACACATCAATGGTCACAAATCAACACTTTTGCATTTGTTAATCACATAACTCGTCATCATATATTTTTCAAGAATACACATGTCCACATTCTAGTGTTTCACATCTTACACAATCATACAATGAAATCCTTACAAACATTTAAGTCAATTCTGGTATGAAAGTTTGTTGCAGAAAAATCATTAGTGAAAACTGGTTTGCTGTTAACGCAGAATTCGACAGCGAAAACTATTCACTGATGGCACAAAATTTGTCAGTGAAAACTGATTTGTTGGTGGCACAATGACACAGAATTCGTCAATGAAAACTGACATAGAATTCGACAGCGAAAACTGATTCGCTAGTGACACAGAATTTGGCGGCGCAATTCAATCCTACGACTGATGCATGAAATCGTCAGCACACTTAGTCTATTATTGGACTTGAAAATCATTGACGAAAACTGAGTCATTGCCGACCCAATGATCATCAACGCGATCCAGTTATGTGGTTGACGCTGAATTTATCAGCGCACATATCCTACTATTGATGTCATTGTCGACCCAGGAATCGTCAACACTATCCAGTTCTGCAGTTGACGCTCAATTCATCAACGCACATATCCTACTGTTGATACCAAAATCATTGATGAAAACCGAGTTGTTGCTAACTCAAAAATCATTAGTGTGATTCAATTCTACGGTTGACGCTGAATTCGTCAGCACACACATCCTATTGTTGACTTAGAAATCGTTGATGAAAACTGAGTCGCTGCTGACTCAGAAATTATCAGCGTGATTCTATTCTATTCAAGGTTGTTAAAAACATGTTTTTGACGCGACACAAAAAATAAAAAATAAACTTGGATTGTAAAATCATAAAATCATAAGGAAATGTTTTTTCATACATAGTTCAAGCACCTTAAAATACATGATTCAAATAAAAATTCATACATAGTTCAAGCATCTTAAAATACATGGTCCAAATAAAAATTCATACATAATTTAAGTAACTTTTCATTAACTAACAATTAACAAATTTAAAACAAACAATCTGCTGGTATGTCATGCAGACTAAAATTAGTTACATTGTCTTCATCTTCCTCACTGTTCTTAAGACATTCATCAATATTATTATCATCATTTTTTGTTAAAAAAAAGTACAATAATACATGTGTTATACATAAAAATTCCTATAATCCAGAAGCATGGATAAAGAACTCGCAAAGCTAAAGCAATAAGATGATAAGATTATATAATAGATAGGAATATGGCAACAGAAGCATGCATCCATACTACTTTGTTGGGGACATGAAGTAGAGATCACAACAGCATGGCAACATTAAAAAATCTTACACTAGTAGATATGAATATGACAAAGGCATTTTGATTTTAAAAGTTAGAATCTGGTGTCTTGCTTGGTGTGTCAAGCAAATATAGCATCAAGACAAGGAAAAGCAATTAGCTAAAAGCAACTCTGAAATATAATGTAGAGGAGCACCAAAGGCTATCAAATACAAATAAAGAGTTGCAACATCAGAGTTCATCACAACAATGATTTCCTTTTGATAACTTTAATCCAGGTGTTCATTAATTGACTTGTCGCACCTTTGCGGCGAAGCGCGGCGTCACGGCGACTCTCGATTGATTTCAGTTTTTTTTTGTTTTTTGTGAATAAAGGAGTCACCACCTAGTATTATGGTCACTAGGAACCCTGACTGGTCTTTTATAGACTCTAAGGCAAGGGACTGGTTGCGTAAAGGGAAGGTATTAGCACCCCTAATACGCCCTACCTAAGGTAAGCTGCTTGGTGTTTGGTTTGCCTTATAATTGCTATGGTGTTGGTGTTCTCTTAATTAGTTTTCCTAGGATAGGTTTGCTATGATGAATGGATTTGGGTTCAAAGTCTAAAAGCAAGAACCCTTGGCTAATATTGATCATACCTTTAGATATGTCTACAAAGTGCCAAGGAGAACCAATACAAATCTCTTGAAATCTGTGTTTGATTCAAATTAAATTTATTAAGTTAGAAATCTAAGGAGATTCCATGTGCTTTAAAAGCTCATTTTTCGCTTAGTATTTCATACTCTCACAGCTCGTAAACCGTGGAGTCAAAAATTGAAATGTCCTCAATTATAATCAAGGTTTCTTTTAAGGATGTGTGATGACTTGTTATTTCTAGAAAATTATTTTGGATATTTACCACTTAGGGTTTCTTTATCCAAATATTAATAGTGAATAATAACAAGTAATTCCCAATAATATTTTGGATATTCATCCCTTTGGAATTTCTTTATCCAAACATTAATGGTGAATAATATATAAATTCCCCCTAAAATAAGATTTTTGTATTTTTTTAGAATATTGGCCAATATCCTTTGGAGTTTTACAAACATGTTGTAAAATCTAGAAATGCAAGAAAATAATTTTGTTGTGTTTAAGAAATCCATACGAAAACACATTTTTAAAACTTCCAATATTTTTTTATATAAAAAGAACATTCAAAACATGTTAGAGTATTGGCCGTATGCAACACACAAATAAATATTTTTTATATTTTTCTGTCAAAAAACACAAACATCACAGTTAATCACAATTAAAGTCAACAAACCACATATTAATCAAATCTTAAGGCTTTAATAAATCAGTTATTAAATCCCAAAAAATATATAGAAACATGTTCTTACATTTTCATAGGAAATACAATATGATTTTATTTGTCCCTAAAATACTTGATCATATGCAAATTAAAATATTAAATTTTTGTCCTTTTGATTTTATAATTCAATAACATGCATAAAAAATACAAACACACACTTTACTATGTTTTTATCATTCACCCACATTTACATGTTACAAAATATTAAAAGTTCAAAATAAATCAAATAGTAATCTAAATATACATAGCAATGTCTGAAAATTACAAAAAAAACATAAATAAATCATCGGGAACAGTGGCGGCACGTTTTCTCCACGCGCCACCGCCACTGGCGGAGCGTGGGTTTACGAGCCGTCGCGAGAGCAACCCGAGAAACATGGGTCTGTAATAGCTTCTTCCACTCTTCATTTTCCTGCCGGCGTTGAGGACCACCATCACCTGCAAAAGAAGAAAAACACACAAGCCAGTCGATTTTAATTCTTGTTTAGATCTGTTTCACTTCTGTTTTCTCTCGGTTTGTCGTTTTCTCCTTCTTCTTCAATTGGTAAGTTTATTCTTGGTCTTCTCCTTCTTCAGATTTAGCGGTTGTCATTCGTGGTCGCTAAAGACGCAGTGGACATGGGCGTGGCTGTCCAGTTAGAGGGAAGGAGAAATGGCGTCTGTGGCTGAAGAGGGAGACTATGGGTGTGTCGCTGGTGGAAGAGGGAAGATCGGTTGGCTATGGGCTGAAAGGCGGTGCTCTCGGTGGTTGAGAGAAGAGAAACTGAGAAGGAGGAGGCTTGGTGTATGGCTGGCCAAGTCAGGGGCTCTGGTTTTGGGAGGCCTTAGCCAACAGAGAGAGATTCTGGTGATAGGCTGCAGCTGAGGATGAAAGGAGTGTGTGGTGACCAGCTGGTGTCTTTTGGAGATGGGGAGGAATGAACCGGCTGTGGGGCTTTTGGGTGGAGGAGCTAGGTGTGTGTGAGTCTGGGAGGAGAAAAAGATCGGGAAAAAGCTGGGGGGACTTTAGCGGCTGGTTTTTGGGGAGAGTAGGCGAAGAAGGGAGAGATAGCTTTAGATTTAGGTCTTTGTTTTGTTACCCTAATTTTCTCTTTTTAAAAAATTGCTTTTCTTTGTCAATTTTTCTCCCCCCAATGCATATGGCTGTAGGTTCACTTATATAGAAAATCCCTACACGTACTATTTAAAAAAATATTGCAATAATTATTGCAGAGATTATCTTCTATAACCAGCACCAACAAATCCTATATATATGGTATTTTATATTGTAGTGATTATTTTCCATAACCAGCACGAATCAAATCATATATCTATAGTATTTTATATTGTAGTAATTATATATGATTCAGTAATTATCTCTTTGACATATTACTTCCTTAATATTAGCCCTGATGCTCTATGTTATCGCCACATGTAAACCCTTATTATTTTTTATTTTTAAAAATTTATCAAAACATGAGTCAAAAATTGGGTAGCAACAGACTACAGGATATATGAAAAGCCAAAGAAACAGCAGCCACTTTAAAAATAAGTTCAGATTAGAAAACATAATAAAATTTGATTAAGCAAAATATAGAAATAGAAATGGAGGATAAAAGAATCTTTTGAATTGGAAAAATAAAATTCTAATATAAAAGTGTTATCCCATCTTGTTGAATATCATTCAAAGATATTCCTAGAAAATCTCCAATGCAAACCATAGGTTTTGGATCTTAAACCTAGCAAACTCTACAGCATCCAAGGAAGTTTTGTAGACATCAACAGGGCATTATACACAGATTGAATCTTTATGTCATTGAAAAGTAAATGGGCAAAATTTCCAAGTTGCTTAACCACATGCCTCATAAAGGTTTAGAATAAACTTACTATTTAAACGTTTCATGTTCCTACAAAACTTACTGCCACATCGACATGGGAATACCTCCACAGGTTGACCAATATCATCAAAATCAATACCATAATCCTGCAACCACATCAACCATCAATTCTTAAGACTACAGAAGGATTGCACATGTGATATAAATTTTAAAATTAAAGAGCAAGGGGCAAGTAATTTCATGATTGAGGTTTCAAAACTTGGTACATTGATATACATTTCAAAAAAAATCATCATATAAGGTATTAACAGCAATACATAGTAAGTTTGTGCAGATACTTCTTAAAAAGAAAATGGTGCAAACATGAAAAACACAAACAATGAGAACATCGCATCCAAAACAAAAGGAATTAATTTGAATAAAACTACCTCCACCCTTTTTCTCATCACCAAGTTGAGAGCAAAGTTCTGCAACAAGCTTTTCATCTGTGTTGTTGTATGCATAAACATTGATGGGAATCAATCATATATCAAGTAACAGATGGCAAAAGAAAAATCAATTACTTATATTTGAAACCCTAAAATATAAGATACCAATGGGTCCCAGGAACAAAAACAAATAACAGGTGTTGCATAAAAGAATCAAAATGGTCTGGCACTTTTTGGTATTATGGGCATGAATCGCATGATTTAGAAATATACTCGTAAAGGGAAGAAAAACTTCTCACTGGAAACTAAGGAAAAGTAACAAAATTGGTATAATAGGCATGAATCGCATGACTCCCCGGCTCCCCCCTTAATTAGCATCCCAACTAAGAAAAATAATTCAGAAGCTGCATATACCAAAAAAAAAAAACCTTAAGGTTGCAGATCACTTACCAGTAGGTAGATTGTACAAAAGTGGAATCTAGAAATTGAAAAATGGTAAGTTATGGAGAGATGGAAATTGGAGAGATGGAACACTGGATCTGGATGGTAAATTACTTAAATGTTGAAGAGATGGTTTGTTTTGAATTTGGAAATTGGAAGTTTGGATTTTGGAACACTAGAACTGGAAAGACTTTGAGAAAGAGAGGCGGCTGGCGCTAGGAAGCTAGATTTTTTACTTTTTGGTGCAGTTACTGCAATGCAGTTACTGTAGTACAGTAAGCAGTATATATCTTCCCTTTAAACACGTAAAACAGGGTGCAAAATCATGATTTTACACGATTTCAATCGATTTTAGTGTTTTCATACGATTTTACTACGATTTTATGGCTTTTCGAGTTTCCAAGCCGATTTAACACAATAACATATATTGACTCGTAAAATCATACGTTTTACAAGTCAACTCATGATTTTAACAACCTTGGTTCTATGGTTGACGCTGAATTCATTAGCGCGCACATCCTACTGCTGACTCAGAAATCATCAACGAAACTGCTTCCATAACTGGCGCATGAATTCCTCAGCACATAAAATCATGCTTTCTATGTTTTCAATTCCATCATGCTAAATTCATCAACACAAACTAATAATCAATGCACATCACACAAGGATATCATTTCCATCCTATGTCTTGACCCTCTAAGGATCATGCAAGGTTCCTCCATTATTTTCCTCAATTCTTATGGTTGGCATTGTTGTCCATTTCCTTTAATTACACACGCAAATCATCATGTTCCTCATTAGCATAATCACAATAAGAATCCACAATTACACATTCATTCTCATGATTCACAATCATATATGTTCATTTATCAAATACAAAACCAAAGCATTAATCATAATGAAATTCTCATTTAAGCTCCAGCATGTATCTAAGGGTCACAAACACATAATTTTGCACTTGACATCAAACCAACACATTTTCATACAAGTTCTTCAACCACATATGTAGAATTCATGTCATTAACATGTGTACAATTTCTGTTTTGGTTTCACATGGTCAAACAAATTTAACAAGGTCATCATCTTTGCATTTTATTCCTTTAATTCATATTTTGTCCAACCCTTACTATGGTTGACCATCTTTCCAAGTTTATGTGTTCAAGTTCATTCATTTTTTTTTATTGTTATTTCAGGAGTTGTGTCCTCCATTTACCCCCTCATTCAACTTAATCTTCCCCTCTAACCTCTTAAGTTACAGTGTAAGAACCCTAACTATTCTCTTGGGGTTTTCTTCCCTTTTTCCGTCCAGAAGTTTCAAGTAATTAAGGAGGTGATGTTCTTCCCTTACTTCATGATTTTAGGCAGTCCTAAGATAAGGTTCAGTGTTTTGTTCTTCTCCTTTTATTTGGTTTCTTCCTTCCCTCTCCTGTTGTTCAGTCGGCCCTTCAGGCTTATCTTTCTTCCATGTTTTTAGTTTTCGCTCCTTAACCCAACTCACTCCTCACTCAACTCTCAAGAAAAATGGCATACAGGCTGGTTGGGTTCAGTTTTTCTACTTGCCTTGAGAAGGAGTGGTTGTGTTGCAACAATGACTGCTACAGGTTCTGAAAGGAGGTCCAGGCTCCTTCATCCTTCATGTTTCGGTCACTTATCTTTCCCTCAACACTGAAAGAAGATGGGCATGCAGTTGGTTAGTTCTAGTTTTGTTTTTGGGAGAGAGATGGATAATTCCAGTAGATTACAACTGGACTTTAGGGAAAGGAAGGGTCACATTCTCTCTCTCCCTTGCATTTATACCCCCTCTTAAATGAGAGGGGGTGTTTGGGTGTTGGTTATATTTGGTTCCTAATGCATTGATTAATTGTAGGAATGGACTGATGAAGTTATCATTTGGAAACATGACATTGGAGATGAATATTTTCAACATTTGCAAGCAACCTGGAGATAATAATGATTTACAGGAAGTGGACT
>Ga0325402_1006956_pt1 | contig 10729 bp, 5 predicted proteins | sample PopdelMetagenome_22_FD_207212 | JGI IMG/M metagenome (GOLD analysis project Ga0325402, IMG submission 207212) | Populus deltoides microbial communities from Bellville, Georgia, United States - Xylem-PdKOR-R3 | ecosystem: Host-associated > Plants > Phyllosphere > Stem > Wood/Secondary xylem...
ATCCTTGTCACTAACGGTACTTATTCCAAATATCTAACTCTCCAACAGACCTCATGGTCATTGACATGAGTCTGGCTTATAACACCATCCTAGAAAAACCTCTTTTACACCAAATCAACGCATTTATTAATACTAGATACTTGACCTTGAAATTCCTTACTTATAAGGGTGTGGACACGATATGGGATAACCAAACATCTTCTAGACAATGTGCATTTTCATGTTTAAAGGGCAAGAAGGCCTTGGTAGTAGACTAATAAGGTCTTGAGAATAAATGAGTGGAAGTAATGGTAGAAAAGATTAAAGAGTTAAAGAATGTACTTCTTAAGAAAGAGGGAGTGATCATGAAGATGGGATTTGCTTTGAAGCCAAGTCAAGAATAAGCCTTAACAAAGCTCCTCACCATCCAAAAAACTAATTTTGCTTTTGGACACTCATATATGCCCAGGATGAGCCCTAAGATGGCAATACGTCAATTAAAGGTTAACCCAACCTTCTCCCTTATTTGTTAGAAGAAAAGAAGTTTTGAGGGTAAGAGACAAAGAGCAATAACAGAAAGGCGAGAAAATTACTCGCCACCAGATTTATCCGCGAGATGATGTACCCTTATTAGTTAGGAAATGTGGTAATGGTGATGAAACTACTAGAAAATGGTGAATGTATGTGGACTTTACATATTTGAACAAGGTTTGCTTAAAAAATAGTTTTTCTCTTCCTAAAATTGATATATTGGTGGATTTTATAGTAGGTTTTGAATTTCTTAGTTCTTTCAATGCTAACTTTACGTATCATCAAATTCCCTTGCACATGGGTGATGATGAGAAGACATCATTTATAATTAAGGAAGGGACATATTGTTACAGGGCTATGCCTTACAGACTAAAAAATGCAAGAGCCACCTACCAATAGATGGTGAACAAAGTCTTTAAGCATCAGTTGATGAGGATTATAGAAGGCTATATGAATGATATATTGGTGAAGAGCATGACATTTAAAACATTTTTTTAGACCTATAATAGGTTTTTTCTATGCGAAATCAATATCAAATGAAGCTCAATCCCTTAAATTGTGTATTTTCCATCAGGGAGAGAAGTTTATGAGGTTTCTAGTAAGTAGCAAGGGGATAGAGCTCAACCCCTAGAAAATCCAAGCCATACTAGAGATGACTCCCTCGTAGTCAGTGGAGAAGATTCAACGTCTCACAAGGAGGTTGACTGCCCTTAATAGATTTATTTCTCATTTTAGGAAGCGTAAACTGTCATTCTTTAAAACCTTGAGAAATACTTTTAACTTTGAATGGACATCCGAGTGTCAAAAAGCCTTTAAAGGAATCAAAGTATACCTCTCATCTCCCAAGGTTTTATCCCAACTAAGAAAGTATGAGAAGCTCTTTCTCTATTTGGGCATAACAGACTTTGAAGTGTAGTGCTAGTAAAAGAAAAGAATGAAATTCAATGCCTGATTTACAACTTTAGCAAGACCCTTCAAGATGATGAAACAAGATACTTAAAAATAAAGAAGATAGCCTTGACTATAACTAATGCCTCTAGAAAGTCGAGGCCTTACTTCCAAGCATACTAAATCACCATCTTGATATATCAACCCCTCCGATAAATTCTTCACAACACATGTCAGGACACCTAGTGAGGTGGGAAATTAAGTTAGGAGAGTTTGATCTCTAATACCAGCCCAAACCAACTATAAAGGGACCAACTCTAACAACTTTTATTGTTGAGTGTTCCTTTAAGAAATCAATACTTGATGAATCCAAATCTTCATCAAGTTCAAAAACACTACTCGTTGGGCCAACAACTTTCTTAGAACCCTACATGATAGTTATACATGGATGGGTCCTCCAATACAAAGGTGATGAAATGGGGGATAATGCTCACAAGTCTAGAGGGACAAGATTATACCTACGAGGTTTGTTTTGGATTCCCAGCTGTTAACAATGTACCAGAGTATGAAGTTTTTTGGTATGATTAGGGATTATAGAGACCTTATATGGGTATCCCTTCTATATTCATAACGACTCTCAATTGGTTGTAGACCAATGCCAAGGATTATATAAGGCCAAGAAGTCAACCATGCTAAAATATCCTTAGAAGTATAAAATTATCTCTCCAAAAAAGATAAAGGTAAGGATATCACAATCATTCGCATGCTTATGAAAGCCAATCACTAGAAAATTTTTTTATCCAAACTTGAAAGCTTTAACTTAGTAGAGCTCCCTTCAAAACTATGGATTCAAACTTTAAAGAAGTCAAGTGCAAGTGAAGAAGGACTAATGACTGCCCTAGTTGCCCTTGATGAAGATTAAATAACCCGTATTAGATATTATTTTCTCATAAGAGAAATATCTTTTGATAGAACCGAGGCCATCCAGTTGATTAGGCGAGGAGCTAAGTATTGCTTAATTAATGATGTCTTGTATAAAAGATCTACCCTAACTCCCTTCATGAAATGCCTATTGGCAGAAGACAACATATATTTTGAAAGAACTTCAAGAAGGGATATATGACTCCATGTAGGTTCAAGAGCTCTCGCCGCCAAAGCTATTTGAATAGATTTCTACTGGCCAACCATACTTTATGATGTCACTAAATTGGCTAGACGATGTGAAAGATACACTTTGGTCTCCTGCCAACATTCAACAAAGATGACAACTATAGCCTTTTAATGACCTTTCTTCTAGTGAAGGATGGATATCTTGGGTCTTTTCCCTAAGGCCACAAGTAACATATAATTTGTCTTGGTAACGGTCTTCATAAAATAGGTAGGGATTGAGACCTTGCAAATATAATCGCCAACACAATAGTCTTTTTCATTTGAAAGAACATTATATGTTGTTTTGGACTTACTAAAATCTTGATAACCGATAATTAAACATAATTTGATAACCGTAAAATAAGAGAACAATGTTAGAGACTCTATATAAACCCTTAATTTTATTTAGTATCATATTGCCAAACCCAAAACGAGCTCACCATAGAGTCCTACTTAGTGGTCTCAAAAGAAGATGAACGAGGCCAAGTTAGAATGGATAGAACTTTTAAATAAAATTTAATGGGCCAATCAAACAACCTAAAAACATCAACTGATGAAACTCATTTTCTTCTCATGTATGGTATTAAAACCATGATACCTATAAAAATGGGTGTCTAAGTCCTAGGGCAACCCATTACTCCTTAGAAAATAATGAGCAATGATTGAGAGCTAATCTACATCTTCTTGAAGAATCCTGGTTGACAGTGACAATAAAAAACAAAGTTTATCAACATCAAATCACTAGATATCATAATGCCAAGGTAAAAAACAAGATTTTTAAATTTGAAGATTTAGTACTCTGAAAGTTAGAGGCAACCGGTAATAAGGAGAGCAAAGGCAAACTAGCACAAAAATAGGATGATTCTTTTATAGTGTTTAAGGCAATCAAATCCAACATTTACCACCTTCAAGATATGGAAGGTAAGAATCTCCTTTATGCTTGACATTCAGATCATCTCAAAATATATCATAGATAGGAATGTAACTTTTACAGAAATATATGTTGTATTTCTATTATATATTCCTTCTCATTCTTCAGTGCAATCTTGGACTGAAATAACACTCTAATGAGGCATTCGAGCCTCATACTATCGCTAAATATTACCTCTGGATTACCACTCTCTACTACAGTCTCGGACTTACATGACACTCTAGTGAGGCTTTCAAGCCTCACACCGTTGCCAAGGATAGCTCGGGGCCTCATACTCTCTAGTGCAATCTCGAACTAATATCAAAATCTAGTGGGGCTTTCAAGCCTCACACCATCGTTGGGATGGCTTTGGGCCTCCTACTCTCCAATACAGTCTTGAAATTGTGCAATTTTTCAATAAAGGACTTCCAGACTCCATATTGTCATGATGTGCATAACATTGAATGATGGATTTGCCTTATGGATTGAAGAGTGTTTGGGTTTAATCATTAAGTTATGATTTGAAGGACTTGTTACCTAGTATTATGGTCACTAGAAAACCTATTGGTTTGCGACAATAGAACTAGTTATGTAAGGGGAAGATGCATCACCCCAAATACACCTTGCCTATTGTGAGTTACATTGTTGGTTGATTGTTATTTAAGCCATGTTTCTATTCGTTGTTCATGAGAAAGTTTCTACTTTATCAGATTAAATTCTAACTATTTCAAGGCTCAAATTTTAGCATTGCACAATTAATTCCTAATATTTATTGCAATTAATTCATTTAATTTAATACCATAAGTATGCATTACGTTGTAAAATTTATATCCCAAATATAATTAAACAAAATTAATTTTTGTGGTATTTTTGAAATTTTGGCCAAATCTTAATGGATAATCATAAACTGGTTATAATATTCATTTTGTACATTTAGAACATGATAAAAATGCATTTTTGTTTTTTTAGAAAATATGCATGAAATGTTTTTAGAATCTGGTTATTTTGGCGCTTTGGGTTTAAATTAGGTTTAAATCTTCTCTTTTCATTTCATCCTTCAATCTTTTGATTTATTCAATCAGGTTCTTAATTGAATTTTAATTTTAAGAATCAATTTAATTTCACCTTTGCCAAGCTTTAAAATGACCCTCTGATTTCAACATGTTTTTCATCTTGGTCCTTAGTCTTGGATATTTTCAATTTTGACCCTAATTGACCTCCAAACTTTTAATTTTTTCAATTTTACACTTGTTTTTAACAAATTAAGTCCCCAAATTCATAGGCAAAGTTTTCAAAAAGGTTCTTAGTTGTGAATTTTTCAATTTGTCCCTTAATTGGCCACTGAGCTTTGATTTTCTTGCAATTTTGTTTCTAATTTCACCAAATTGACTTTGTAAAAATTAAATTTAGTTCTTTAAAATTTCAATCTTCTCAATTAAGCCCAGATTAGGTTTCTAAACTTAACTTTTCACCAATTAAATCTCTAATAAAATTAATTTGACCTATTAAAAACCCAAATTAATTCTTAAACTTAATTAAATCTTTAATTAGGTATGTGATTAAATCAAATTAGTCTATTAAAAATCTTATTAAGTCTTCAGACTTAATATTTATGCAAATTCACCCAATAATAATCTAATTTAACCCTAAATCTGTATTATCTTTCAATCTTGGGTACAATTTGGTTCATAGTTTCGTTCAAAATCTCACTTTGGTTCCTTTCTCGGCTTGTTTTTGCTAAGTTATCGGTATTTTTTGGTTTTTTTTTGTTGTTTTTGCTTCTTTCATTTTTTTTGATATTTTGAAAGAAAAAGAAAATTTAGAAGAAACCTAAAATTGAGTTATAACACACACCATAACCAAAGAGGCTACAAGCCTCTCACTCTGGTAAGACTACTTTCACGTAGGGTACGCTATACATCCCATAAGAATGTAGGAAGGCTATAGGTTCTCTACTCTTCAATATAACTACTCTCTAGCTGGGAGAGTCCTAAGCCCCTCGCTAGCCAGGCTACACCAAAAGCCAATTGCAACTAAGAGTTTCCTTTAGGTTCTAGTTAGGCGACTGATAGTACAATAACAAAGATTACTTCACCCCAAAGACATTTATAGTTTCTTAACAAATTTTTAAATGAATGACGTGACACATCATGTGATAAGGCTATAAGTCAATATATTGAACCTCTACATAAAAACCCATTGTACCAAGCATGATTTCTACCAAGGATTGATAAGGATTAATAGTAGGGATTGACTCCCTACCTGGAAAGGTATAAGACCTTGATTATACTCGGGGTTTGGACCTTATTTAATCTAAAACACAATAAATATGAAAAATATTAAACATAATAGGAAATCATAAAGATATATTAATACTTTCAATATCTTACATTTAACCATAAAAAGTCCATGAGATCAAGGATAATAACCCTAGAAACTATTGCTCTTGATTGAGAGACTCTCATCACTCGTCAGACTTCTTAGCCAAGTACTTACCACGGGTTGTAATAACCACCCAAGTTGGATATATATATATATATATATATATATATATATATATATATATATATATATATATATATCAATAAAATTAGGAACAAGGTTGAGGTCGAATGCCACTAAGAAGTCCACTATTATTCCCCTCAACAGATGATGAAAGTGAAGGTTGGACATAACCTGGAATATCTTATCTCTAATAAATATATCCAAGGTTTGAGATCCCCCAAACATTGTCAAGAACTCATTAGAAAAGTACCTCAACACGCTCAGACGAGCACATTCCTCTTTAGAGGCCCTTGCCTTAGCCTTAGTCATAGCCATCTTGGTCTTCAAAGCTACCATCTCTACTTTTAAAACCCAATAGGACTGTACTAGGAAGGATGATGCCTCCTTAGACAAACAAACTCTTTCCAAGGCAACACTCATCTTATAAGCCTGATGATTTTTATCTTCATTCAACTTCTTGAGAATCATGGACATAAATGTCATGACCTTCCTGATCTCCCTTAACTGAGTTTCTAGTTTTGCCTTATAAAGGCTTTGTACTTCTTCTTGGTTTCCTCTTAATCAAGCCAGGGTCGCCCTAATATGAGTCTTTTTGGTAGTCCAACATCTTCGAGAATGGGCATTCAATAGGGAACTCTGAATAAAACAATGATATTAATCAAAAATAAGATCCAAGTACATATAACAAGGTATACTAGATAAAATGCTCACATTGAGTAGAAGCTGCCCAATAAAAGCTAGGTGAAGAGCAAAAATCTGATCAGATAGCTGATCAACATAAAAAAGAAGATCCAATAACCTGTCTATCATATCCATCACTATTATGCCATAAGATCCCAACACAATGTCATTTTTCCCTATGAAGTGTTGCAAAGTGTTCCTCTCCTTTTTAGACAAGGATAATAGAGAAGAAATTACAAAGTCAATCCATGGTCCAATATAAGAAGAACTTGCTCCAGGATTAGACGGTCCAATCTGGGATGTAAAAACCTTAATAACAACTTGGGGTGTAGGAACCTCAACAAAATCCTTTACAGATCTAACCACTTAAGATGGCATTGGAAATGGTGTCAAGTCATGGGCATGGGTGTTACTCCTCCATCAACAAAATAAAGCTCTTGTGATATGATCCAAGCAAGGTCATAATTGAATTTTAGGTTAAAATTTCATACCGTCCAGTTTTACATTATTGAGTATAACTTCAAATCAAACCGTTGGATTCTAGAGGTATTTTTATATGTTGGGAAAAACTTTTAGGTGAATCAAAGTTCAAAAAGACCTTGCAATGAGGGTCAGAAGAAAATATATAAATTTTATTATTTACTTTCTTTTGATTTGTGGACTTTCTATTTTGACAATGATCATTTTCCTATAAGGATGTGGTGACTTTTTTTTTAAGATTTCCTAGGTATATAAGGATATTTAATAGGCCACAACATAATTTTCAAGTGTGGCAATGATTCATTAATGCTTCAAATTTTTTTTTTATAAGGATTCTTTATTCATCCTAGCTACATAAGGAAATGTGAGCTGGTGGTATTTAATGATAAATTGGCTTCTAAGATCTTTGGGCATCATTATAGGCTATAAATAAACTTTATATCAGACTTGTATCATTTTCTTTTCTTCTTCTCTTCTCATAGCAGCATAAAGAATTAACTTATAAGTTATATTTTTATTATTTCAGCTATAACCCAAGGCTTTTTTGGGTTTAATTAATATTTTTTTATAGTTAGGATACAAGACTTGTTTTGATCAGGGTTTGGGCTTTAGTATAGGTTTTGAGTTAGTTTTGTAAGTGGATCAATTCAGCCCACAAGGGTAGATCTATTAAGGTTAATTTTTTAAAAGCACCTAAACTTTTGTAAGCTTAAGTTTCACTAACCTTTGATGTATAACACTTATGAACTTTTTAGTTTGATGCGTGAGAGAGATTCTACCATTTTTTTGGTTCTTGAATGAGTTGAATCTGACTTATCAAAGATTAACTAGTTTCGTGGCGTCATTCGACTTCATTCCAATAATGTTGATGCCTTGGGGTAGGTTTTCATTGTGTCACACACCTATCAAGCCTCTTTTAGCTTTCCAGGATCAGATCTCAATCTTTATTGTAGGTTACATGATCATGAAGTTCTCATCACCCTATGAAGCAAACACTCTTATTTTTTTTTTTCACTCTAGCCCTTCTAACTGCTTTGAAAAGAACATTAGGGGAAACAATTTCCCTTCTCCCCTAGAGGTTGGTGATTGACTTCTTATAATAAGGGGTAAGCTAGGATAAAGGCTTAATGTTAGTAGTGATATCCATCTCTTGACGAATCTCTTCCATCCCTACAATCCAAGAGCTAGATGTCCCCTCAACCTTTACACTTCATTCACTATCCTCCCTTTGAGACTATGAATTTACAATAAAACAAAGTTAAAATATGATAAATATATCAAATTATACAAAGTATAAATTCTTACATACCCTAGCTTTTCACCTGGTATTGTCCTTTAGCGAACTAGTTGATGTTATAGTGAAAGGAAGACCTCGCCATATTTAAACACACACTCGGTCAAAGTTACCAAGACTTAGTTTTCATTGGCATCTAGATGAAAAGTTTGCTAAAAATAAAGGTAACCCCACAACTCTTGCACTTGGCCTGGGATAGGCTGTCTGTTACTCCTTACAATTAAACATTTTGTACATTAATCCTTCACATTAGAGATCTTATCCTCTGACATGTTCTTTATAGGACTTTTAAGGTGACCGATAAAGGTGAAGAACCAATAAACAACATGGCCCCCTTGAGGACAACGATTTGGTGTATAACAATATCTAAATATATCTAGGTTTGGCTCACCCTTATAGTTGCAAAATACTCTTGAAAAGCCTTGACTAAAACCCATTTATTAGGATGAAGTTGGCTAACACATAAATTATAGTGGAAAAACATATCCCTCATAAACCTTATAAAGGAAAGGTATATCCTAACTCAAACATGGTATAGGGGTTGTTATTTCATGTAAACCATTACGAGCACCCCTGGATTATTTACTAATCCTTTTTGATCTACTAGGGAGTAAGGCTAGATAATCCCTTCCTTATAGGTAGTTGACCTTGGGTATATGTTTAGCAGTCAGGGTACTATCCCCGTTATCCTTAAGAGCCTTGGGTAACCAAAGGTTTCCTAATGAGCGGGCACCAACCCTCTAGTCCTTGATCCATTCCCTATCGATCCTAGTCCACCATTAAAACGCCCAATTTCTAGTTGTCATGGTTTAAATATAAAGTCAGTACTAGATGCTACCTGTTTCCCTCTTTTAATGGCCATTTTGAATGGAAAATGCCGAGAAGGAGTAAGTCACCTTAAGATGACATCTACTTTGTTCCAAGAAGTTATCACATCTCACACGAACTAAATGCTTCCACACAATTACTCATCTTCACATAATGGTTTAGAGCAAAGTTTTAGAGAGTGACTCCAAATGAATTGAAATGAAGTGAATGGGGTCTTTCTATAGGAGAAGGTCTTCCCTATCCTCTGCTGGATTGGTGACACATGCCACCACCCTCACAAATCCCTAACGAGGTAATTAATACTATCATGAAGTGTTCCACCAGGTATTCATCCAACCAAGATGAGCGCTTTTTCAACTATAATGTCATTTCACTTGCAAATACTCTAGTGAAGCGTCTTGAGATGCCCCAACTTTTTTTTATATGAAGAAATGTTGAGAATCCCATTAAAGAAAATGGATATATTTTTCAAGTTTTTTCGGTAAAAATACCACACAGACTTAAAGGGCTACTAATAGAGTAAGATTTATTGATATTTTTTAATATTTGATAGAAAGATGTTCACTTTTGGCACAAGCCCATAATAGGTTTCAAGAATAATCATGGGGCAATATTGAGCGCCCTTTGAACTTAAATAATGCGCCCGAGCCTACGTGTTGGGCATAGTATCTCATGGGGTCAGGTTGCATACCCAAGCCTAAAACCTTGTGGGCTCGTGCAGTGTATCCTAGCCGCTAGGCATGTACCCAACCCCTGTGGGCCCTAGCCTCAATTTTTGCAATAATACATTATAATGTTTATGGGCCTAATAAGTGTCTTAAGCCCAATTACTTTTTCCCTCATCAATGCATGTGTAAGAGATTTCTATTCCTCACTAATGTTATCAAGGTAAAATAGTCCCAGCCACTAGGTAAAGGTTCATAGGCTATAAATATCCTTTGAACAACCTAAGTAAAGGTTTAAGACTTTACATTAAAAAAAAAAAAACATCTATATTCAACATAAGAATAACCTTGTTCTTGGAATTTAATGCTATCTAGTATATTTATTATTTTTTTCTTTATAAAATTACTGACTTTATCATATAATGATTTTCAAATCCCCCAAAAGAAGATTTCTTGTAGATATTCAGAGGCATTTATTAAGAGATATATATATTTTTTATTTTGGAGAAGAGAGTTATTTGAATGAATATTTGATTAAATTATAATTCAATAACCAAAAAATTTTATTTTTGAATATAAAAATATAAATGTTTTACATATATTTTAAATTAAGTTTGAATTGAGTTTTATATTGAAATTAATAATATTTATATTTTTGTTCAATATAACTCAAAATATTCTTTAAAAACTACTTATTCAAGTTGGTTTATATGAATATTCATGGATTTTAAGTTAATTTGGATTTCTAAATACCCATAATTCTTGCGATCAAATCACTTTGACAGCAGTTATTTACATTTTTCAAAAGAAAAAAAATCA
>Ga0325402_1006957_pt1 | contig 10728 bp, 8 predicted proteins | sample PopdelMetagenome_22_FD_207212 | JGI IMG/M metagenome (GOLD analysis project Ga0325402, IMG submission 207212) | Populus deltoides microbial communities from Bellville, Georgia, United States - Xylem-PdKOR-R3 | ecosystem: Host-associated > Plants > Phyllosphere > Stem > Wood/Secondary xylem...
CTTATAATTCTAAAAATAATTATTATCCATTCAAGAAAAAGTATCGGCATAATTGAGGTTGAGTTCAGTATTATCTCCAAACATAGATTGAAATAATTGAAATAAAGAATGCATGTCCCTTTTGTTTTCATATTTCGAAAGAACGAAAATTAACACTAAAACTATATTCAGAACACATTTATTTTCTATCTTTATCGGTGTCTTTAAAACTAAACAGGTCTTTTTAACCAAAAACTCTCGCTCCCAGACAAGCAATAAATATTCTCTGTCCTGCATCCATGATCTCAATGCCAGCAATTTAAATACTTTCTTTAAAGGGAAAATCTGTGTCCACAATCATCTTTTGTCAGCAAGGAAAAAATAAAAGAGAAAGAGTCCCCACTCCAAAGAGAAAAGAAATGGTATAAATTCTATTTTATAGATACACCTATCAGTTTTCAAATTTGTTTTATTTGAGCTCTTTAAAATATTATTTCTTGTGGTTCAAGAGGATTTCCAGAATTTTATGACACTGATGAGTTTTTATGTTTTTTAAAATAAGTAGGTGGTCAGTGGACAGTGGACAGTGGACTCCGTTGTCTAATCAGTGGCCTTCTGCTATCCAAAAAACCATACAAACTTTGGCTGGAATATTCTGTACTGCCAGAAGGTTTCTACTTTCCTGTTTTTTATTTTTGTTTTTTGTTTCGCTGCGATTTCTAGGATTTCTAACATGGAACACATCTCTGAGGTACAATGGCTGCCTACCTCATTTTAGGGAAACTGCAATGACTACTTATTGGTTCTTGTAACGGATCCTATTACCTATAAGGTATCCTGTACCACAGCTCCTACCAGGAATTGAAGATGACAGTGATGAGACTTTTGAATTTTGATCCTCCTGTCCTCTATTGATTAATAACGTCTGTGCAGGAATTTTTAATTTGCGAACATAAATTTTCAGGCATGGAAAAGGAGAGCTTCCAAGTCTGTAACATGGTTTGTAAGACTTAGCCGGGGGTCTCACTTGGTAAATTTTCAGGCATGGAATCACCAGGTTGGGTTTGGTAAATATGGTTTGAAAGATTTGAAATGGTGCTGAATCAAGGCAATCAAGGAGAGAGCACGAACAAGGTTCTCACGGAGCAAAAGGAAAATAGAGAAGAACGACGGACATGGACAACTCTGCTACCTCGAAACTAATATGATTTTCCCTTTCTAGCCCATCCTGAGAAACTGCATGCATCTGTAACCTTTTCCCTATACTTTAATTCAACATGACCGAAACTCATGTTTGTTTGCATGGCAGATCATTAAGAAAGCAAAAATATCTTACTCATAGACACTGACCAATGTTATCCTGTCATTTGTGCAGATGGGCACCCTGCATAGGCGCACTCTGTGGAAGAACAAAGCAGCAAAAATAGTTTAGGCAACAGTAAATCTCCTTCCATGAAGTAACTAAAACCATAATCCATTTGATGCTCTCTGTATTTATATAAAGATGTTATTCTCCAATAGAACCTTGTCTGTGCATGTTGATTTCTAGGAGATGTACAGAGTTCAGTTCAAAACTGGATGATTCCCCTATCTTACCCTCAGCTCCTCTTGAGATCAACAACAATGACACTGATGTTATCAGCGCTTCTCCGTCCTAGGGCAAGGCGAGTAAGAAGTGCAGCAGCCAACATGCTTCGAGATGGGTACAATGCTCCAGCACCTTCTTCTTCAATCTGAGGCCTGGCCTTGGCAGGAGGATTTTTTTCTCGGAGGCATTCGCGAGCTACCTGACAAGCCAAGTCACTTGACAAGACATCCCATAAGCCATCACTAGCAAGAATTAAGCACTCATCTTCTGGTTCTCTTTTTGTAAAAGTAATCTCAGGCTCTGCTATTACAACTGGCTTTAAATATTTGTCCCCTGCTCAAAAAAACATAACAGAAGAAAAAGAATTGAGCAAGCATTTTAAGAACCCTAGTATACAGAGATGAATAATTGATCATCCGGTGCTAGATACGAACATAATACCACCACATCCAAAACAAAAGTTATGAGCTAACTGATATGGGTTGAGAAACCATAGTCAGGCAATTAACCTACAAATAAATGATTGATAATTGAACATCAAAATTTAGCGCACTCCTGAAGCAAACAGGCAATTCTACAGAGACTAGATAAAAATTATAATACTGTTAAACAAGCGTTACGGCAAACGGTCATGCGATATCACATAAATGCTTCTCAGATATTTAAACATCATAGTTTAACATGCTGCTACCGAAAAACAAGAAATGCATCACCTTGAAACAAATTTCCACCGAAGGATTGGAAGAACATTTTTCTTTTCTTTCCTGACAGGCTAAACAAGATTTATTTCAATTGAAAATGGAGAAAAAATAAACAAGTCCATGGCTGAATGTTAAGAATAGAATGTAATCAATTCAACTGTTTTGCCAAACTGATGATAAGATTTGATTTCCACCCATAGTCTTCCGAAACAGAAACCTAATAATTATTTCACTAATGAAGTCAGACGTGCAATTGTGTGCGCACATGCCTTCACAACCAAAAGCATGTTTTGGTTTATGTCAAGAATTTAATCCTAATCCTACCACCTGGAAGCCATGCAGGCACCGGTTACTATTTTCAGCAAAGCAACGTTGTCTTGCCTGAGATGCATTATGGAAAATTCTGAAACCATTAGGAGGGTGGGGGGAAAAAACCCATCTTTATTGTCATGGTTATGTAACCACATCTTCTAATGTTTAAGATCCAATATTAAACATTGGATCCTCCTATGGTAATGCACTGCCAACAGTGTAGATCTTCACCAGACTTTAGCACTCAGCTTGACAGCTCCATAGTTTGACCTGATTGATACAGAAACAGCCAAATTCCTAATGAAAACCAACACGCAACCCATTTTCATGTTGGGTGTCTCATAATTAGGTTGGAGTACCCAAGATGAATAATCATTGAAACTTTGGTGTTTATCACAGGAGCAACGGATTCTCACTGTGAGAACAACATTTATAGCCTGTCATTAAGTGACAAGATTCATAATCAGTAGATTAACCGCAGCAGCAGAATCAAACTTCATATTGAATAATAATAAAGTATGCAGTTGCGTCATGCATAGCGACAGAATCTAACGTCAACCAGGAAAAAGAAAAGGAACTACAGAAATTATGGCAAAGAAATTAAAAAGATCAAATGCAGTGCACAAGAATTCAGATGGAAAGTGACCAGGATAAATATTTAGCTACACATTGAATAATAATAAAGTATGCAGTTGCGTCAGGCATAGCGAAAGAATCTAACGTCACCAGGAAAAAGAAAAGGAACTACAGAAATTATGGCAAAGAAAATAAAAGATCAAATGCAGTACACAAGAATTCAGATGGAAAGTGACCAGGATAAATATTATCTAGTTTTTTAGCTACTTTGCTAATGCTGACATTTACAAATTGAAGCATATAGAAATAGAATACCTACAGTACATTCTGTCACTTGCGGCTTTCAATTTAGGATTAAATGCCTTATATGTATCATGGCTTTCATTATATATAGCTTAGATACAACAGCCGAGAATCTCTCTCAACAACATGCAAAAATGCAAAGGAGTACAACGAACTTAAATTTGCATCTTTAGTATGTTATTCTAGCAAGTGTAATGTAAAAATCATACCACTAATTTCAGAATCCCTCCAGCAATGAGGCATTGATAACAAAAATTCACAAACCTCCATATATACATGTAATCACCTTAAATCTCATTGAATGGAGTCAACCCACATGCTGTGGTAATCATTCTTATCCTATTACTCATATAAACCATGTGATTTCTCTATTACATTTTCCATGTTTTTAGTTGAGTATTCACCTTACCTAAATGACATCCCGAAAAATATTTTTACCAAATATAAGTCAGACAATATCTTTAGTCATTTAATCAACTCTTACATCCATCATCTTTCCATTGCTCATGTGCTTAGGTGAAGCACCCTTGACACTTGATTGCAGGTTAAGCGTGCACTAGCTTATACTACATAACTATAGTAAAGCAGACTTATTCCTAGCCATTTTTCCCTCTCATTTTCCTTTCTTTTGAAAAAAGAACAAATTAAAAAGAAAGAAGAATGGCCTAGCATTTATAGTGGCTCCTTAATATCCATTTCTGATGGGGGGAGGGAATCACAAAATTATAGCCCATCCAATTGCCCTTTCTAGACTTTCCAACATTATTACATGCTTATGTTGAACCTCAGGTTGGCAAGCAATCCGTACTTGAATGGCATATGCTAAATTCGATAACCATGGGACATTGATGGATTTTTTTCTTTTTAATGCTGTTACACACCAACATCTGTCCAATGGTACTGGAAGTCAAGCCTCCAATATGCAACAAGTGCACTGCCATTTCATGAATATTAATTTATTCTAGATGTTCAACAACAACTACTGAAAGAATGAAAGTCCCTGTGCTTCTAGGGATGGCAATGGTATCGGAATCCGATGTGTATTCCATCCAATCCGAATGGATAGGTTTTCTTGACAAAAAAATGATTTTGGTTAGTATTTGGATAAAATCTGAAAAAAAAAATCACGGTTATGGTTAGGTTATGATTTTTGTGGTATTTGAACTAATCCGATCCAAAACACACACATATTATATTTATATTCTATATGTAATGGCCAAATTATAATTATAATAATGTTTTTGTCTACATATAGTTGGCTATATTTATTAAAATTATTGATTCTAAAAAAAAAATTAAAAGCTATCTATTCAATTAAGTTTTTTTAAAAAGAGAGAGAGAGAGAATGGATGATGAATATTTGAATGAATTTCCAAAATCTGATAGTTTAGATTTTTTTATTCAAAATCCAAATCAGACAATAAAGGATGGATTATGGTTATTGTTTTTTCCATTTGGATATGGTTATATTTATACTACCATCCAAATAAGTCTATGTGCTTCCTTTACTAATTATATGAATGAACCTATTTGGAAAAAAAAAAAAAAGATAATTACTTCACAAACTTTTGCTTGTTTTTTCAAAACAAATGTTTTCGATACAATAAGAGGCAACAGATGGATTAGAGGAGTATTGTGGTTTCCAGCAAATATAGAACTAGTTTAATGATTTCAGTCTCTAGTCAGTAATTAACCCATTCATCCAAACAAAGGAAAAGGAAACCTAGATCCCATAAACAAGGATATAACAAGCATAGACTACCCATTTCACCAAATCAATTCATCAAAAATTCATAGGCTGGCGAATTATTAATGTAAGCATGCATCTATATCAGGTGAATAAATTTAAAAAACTATCAACAAGTTTAGAAAATCTATAGATACCAAAACCTCCTACAATAATGCTTCTCGCCCTTCTACTCTTCAGGGTATCAATGACTCTCCAAAGGTTAAAGCAGAGCACTGCTTACTTACCCTTGAGCAAACTTATAAATGGAAAACTAGATAACATTAGAGCAAATAAAGGGCACTAATTTGCTCAAAGAAATGTACTGAATTTTCAAAATGAACTCGAACTTTGTTCGACGGTGATTTTCATTGGTGAAATTGAAAATTATCAATACAAGGCCGTTCAACGCCATAAAGTGAGACATTCAACATGGATGCACATCCAAATCTGTAAGCAAAAGGACTAAGAGTAGTTTGTGTAAAAATGAAAACTAATCTGCTAACGTGAAAGATGTTTTTTCTGTGTTCCTTGTCATGTAATAAAATTAAAGCATCTAATCCCAATAGCGAGTTCTTTATTTGCGCGAGTGGAAAAAATATAAACAACTTAACTTTAGGTGTATACATCGCAAGAGTTTGATGAGTTGTAACTCCAGAAAAAGAACGATGATTCAGTTAAACCTATAATAGATTACCTATTGCTCGAGACATAGCAAGAATGCCTTCAACTCGAGCTCCATTCAGGAAGATCACTCGGCCTCCAGCAGCTTCAATTCTTGCAAGTTCATCCGACCTATCCGGCTGCAACAAATGTTGGGAAATTTTTTTATTAATTAATCAAGTAAAAAAAAGTAACAAAAAGATAAAAGGGTGAGCAAGTCAAATCATACCCTAAAAAAGAGAGATAGCTCCTCAAATTTTCAATCCTTTTAAATCTGAGGAAGAAACAAGAATTTTTTCTATCTATTGGAAAATTTGATAAAAAGTGCAAACAAATTTGGTAGTGGACTTATCGATGAAATGGAATCACTTCTCATTTTCTTGTTTAGTATGATTTAATTTCAGATAATAAGATTATAGTTAACAAAAAATTAGGATATCCTATATAAAGTGGAATAAATTTGAACTATTACAAGTAAATCCTACTTCAGATAAAATTAAGATGTAAATCCCATATGTTAGATTGGAATCTTTATTTTCATTTCCAATCCTCCGATAAACAAATCCTGAATCCTGCATCAGAGGAAAAAAAACTCATACTGTGATGAAAATACGAGGTTGCCTTGCTAAACTATTGAAAACTTCCATTGCGTGACAGATGGAAAGTAACCATCTGGACACTGTTTATTCATGAACACATGCATGTGCTGGTGTAGGTCCAAACATTACAAACCACAAACCATTTCTCAAATCATTAGAACAGTTTTGAAACCTTAGTCAAAAGGATTCTTCAATGAAGAATGGACATCATAACTAGTTGATTCATGCATGCCAAATGTCAAGACCACAAACATGGTAGTACAAGAGCACAACTTTCCACAAGAAAAAAGGACAGATTCCTGGTTTCAAGGATGTCCAGAGTCCCCACCCTGTCAAACAAAATGCCACCTGTTCTCTAAAACATGTTCTCTTTGGCAAGGTGACAAATCCATGTGTTTCACATCATCATATACATGTGATCCCATGCAAAAAACGTAAAAATCTAGAGTCACCATGATTAAAATCATGACTAGCGATGGACGGACTGCGTTACCTAACACGTGTATTGATAGTACCATCAGCGTTTTCCGATTGCAAAACTAACCTTATGATCAGCACTAAGGGGAATGGCCCTCCCGCCTCGCGATAGGACGGCGCGTGAGTCGCCACAATTAGCGACGATTATATGCTCTGGGGATAAAACAGCCACGACCGCTGTAGACCCACCGAGTGCCATCTGCATGGGGTGGCACCCGCATTTGAACCACTCACTCCCACATGCGCACGTGCCCATTGCCACCTCATCCATTCTCTCATAGCTCCTCTTCATCACTCCCCTCCACATTTCCTCCCATTCAGCCCCACCACCCCCACTCTCACTACTCACGCGTGTTGAGTCCACGCGTGCCAGTTCTTCCTCTATCAACACGTGCATCCTTTCCCTGCATAATGCTGCCACCTGCGCAAAAAAGAGAAAAAATATATAAATACATCTATTAAATGACCATAATGCCCTTTCAAAAACAGAGGTGGACAGTTTTCTGCAAATACGTGAGCGCCGCCATGACCGTCAAAAACACCAAACAAATGCACCGGTCTCCGGCGGTTAACCTCCGGCTGGAAAAAGTTAATCCGTACAGAAATCGCGTCCTCCATCTCACGTGACCTTCCTGACACAGACATGCTCCCAAAAACCGGCTCCGCCACCGGAATTTCACAAACCGTCTCCACAACCCGTTTTCCTTCCGTGGAAGTTGAACTCGAGCTCTCCCCCGCCGCCGCCTGTTTCTTCTCTTTTGAAGTCAGAGGATCAATCGGCTGAGAAGAACCACCAGAGGCGAGACGCCTCATCTCGATTCTCCTTCTTCTGCGCTCCCTGCATTTCTCCGGTGAATCATCTCCATCGTCGTTTAACATCCTTCGGTAAAATTCCGTCATTAAAATCCGTTACCGTTAACAGTCATCTCCGTTTGACATTCACGAACAGAGAGGGGAGATAGTGTTTGTGAGAGAGATTTAAAAGAGAGAGTTTATATTTTATTTCATTTTTACTAATTTTATTAATTTAATTTTGAAGAAGTGGGGACTGTGGAGGAGAAGAAAGAAAGGGCGATGTGTTGTGCTTCCTCTATTTATCGAATGGGAGGCCAGCTCCAAATTGCCCTTTCACTTACCATTATTTGCTCTCCTTCTTCCACGTGTCCACCCTGACGCTCCATCTTCTGATTCTTTCCTTCTTTGTATTTAATTATTTCTTTATATATAATTTATGATAAAATATGAGTCAGCAGTGAACGATGTTGACTGAAAACTATTGCAAATTAAGTATTCTTGAAGAAGTTAGATGGTATAAATTATAATTAATGAGCTAGTTAAAGGCTTAAATGTATTTTAAACTTTTAATTAAAATAATATGTAATTTAATTTTATAATAATTTTTTTCTTCAAGTAAAAAAATATTCTTAATTTTTTAAATTTCAAGTTTGATGATAATAATAATAATTAGGTGTAAATTCTTAATTCCATCTCTTCTCTTTGTTAAATCGGCTATATATCACGATATTCTGAAATCTTTTGCGGGGCACAGACAGGACGACACGAATCTGACAAATGGAATCCCCTAACTGAACTGCTTACAAGTGGACCAATAATTGGCTTCCACGTATAGATAGAAATAGGATGGCCCACAAAAGGTGTTTGTCTTTTTTCAAGTGTTTTTCTGTCCATCTATCCTTAAATTACGAAGCCGCAACACACGTGTCAAGCTCTGGACTAACCACCACTCGAAAGTGACGTGTCTGGTCCATCGATGACACGTAGGAATGTGCTGTCGGAGAAAAAAAGATGAGAGGCGGCAGAGAGTCTTTGTTTGTGGGTGGTTGTAATGGACTTGGTTCATAACTGTGGAGAAGCTTTCCTCATGTTTGACTGTGGAAACTTGTTTGGACTCGAAACCTTAACTTTGGGTTAACTACAAATTAGTCCTTCATATATGCTCTACGTTTCAAATAAGTCCCTTAAGTGTACAACCTTTTGCCAATGGCTTGCTGTCCAAGTTCACCTGATTCCCATGCTCTCAATCGACCCAGAAAAAAGAATGGGTTAAATTATATTTATTAATGATTATTTTTTTTTTATTATTAATATTAAACATTTTCGGTCTGGATTGGATTTGATTATATCAACTAGGTCATTAAAACCGAATCAATTAAGTTTTATTAGGCTAATGACTTAACTCGATTTAATTAGAAACTCAACTCAAGTAATGTTTTAAATTTTTAATTTTTCAGATAAACTTGTTAAACTAGCTTAGGTTTAACAACTATAATTCTAAGAGGCTTCACATTCAAATCTTTGAATCTTCATGATTTAATATTTTCAGATACATTAAATGTGTGTGTATAAAATATATTAACATATACTAGAAGGAATTTGCTTTTCAATGCAGTAATAAATAGTGAAAAGTTGAGGTTTTTTTTTTTATTTTGGTCTTTAAGATTTTTTAGGACTCTTTTTTTTTTAATTTCAATCTTTAAAAAAAAATCATATTCCAACATCGGGTTTACTAGGTATAGGACTTCATGATTTGTTTTGATTTATTTTTCATGAAATAATCGTGGTCTAATAACCTAGATCACGAGTTTTACGGGCTAGCTGTGTGATTAATTATTTTTTTATGAATTTTTTTCTCAACTTCATTCTTTAACATTGAATTGATTATAAATTGAGCTTCATAATTTTTTTTATTTATTTTCTATGAGGTATCATGATCTCATGACCTTAGATCGCGAGTTTTTTAGGTTAACTATGTTGATTCGAGTTATTTTTTTTTCATTTTTTATTTTTTTAACTTCATCATTCAACATTGAGTTGATTAGGAATTGAGTTTTATAATTATTTTTTAATTTTTTCTCTATGGGTTATCATGATCTCATGACCCAAGTCGCGAGTTTTGCATGTTAGCCAAATTTACTTGAGTTTTTTGTCCTTTTTTAACTGAATATTTTTTTTTTCAAATTGAGTTAATTGAGATTTGGAATTTATAACCTTTTCAATTTGCTTTCTATAGAGTTATTCTAGTATTCTAACCTGGGTTTAACAGGTTAATAGGAAGTGAAATTTATAATTTTTTTTATTTGTTTTCTATAGGGTTATCGTGGTCTCATGACTTGGGTCATAAATTGGGGAGGATGACTTGAGGTTTTTTTTGTCCTTTTTTGTCAATTCTTTTTTCATTTTCATCTTTTAATATTGGTTTTATTAGGAATTAGATTTTATAATTTATTTCAAATTGTATTTTATGAGATTATCTTAGTCTTATGACCCGGGTCAAGAGTTTGATCGGTTGATTGAGGTGGTTTTTTATGTTGTTTTTAAAAAACTTTTTCTTTAACATTGAGTTGATTGAGAATTGGTTTTTATAATTTATTTTGATTTGCTTTCTATTAGGTTATTTCAAAATCATGAGTCGAGTTTGACAAGTTAATTTGAGTTTACTCGACTTGTTTATTTAGTTAAGTTTTGTTTTAATTTTATCCTTCAAAATTAGATTGATTGAGAATTGAGTTTAATAAAAAAAAAAAACTAATTGCTTTTTATAGGGATATTAGGGTCTTGTGACCTGGGTAGTGATTTAGCAAGTTAACTCAAGTTGATCCGAATCAATTCAATATGTTGTCTTTTTAATATCTAAAAAAAATATTGTTTTGATTTTTTTAATATAAACTATATTTTCATCGGTTATAGTTATCTTTAAATATGTCAATTCAATCAAGTAACATTAAGTCAATCCTCATATAATTTATTTATTTATTTATTTTGTAAAAAACACATTAATAACAT
>Ga0325402_1006958_pt1 | contig 10727 bp, 11 predicted proteins | sample PopdelMetagenome_22_FD_207212 | JGI IMG/M metagenome (GOLD analysis project Ga0325402, IMG submission 207212) | Populus deltoides microbial communities from Bellville, Georgia, United States - Xylem-PdKOR-R3 | ecosystem: Host-associated > Plants > Phyllosphere > Stem > Wood/Secondary xylem...
TATTGAGAAAAATCAGAACATGAAACGAAAAGACCTAGCTAAGTAAAACATCAGTAGATATTTCACATCAAAATCCGAGTTTTAATTGCCTAAATAATCAATACCGATAGTTTCATTGTCTTGGGAAAACGAACACTCTAAAGAAGACAAAGTACTCGCAGGTGTAGGCCAGTAATTTCTCTCCAGCTTTTAGGCTCAGATTTTAGGCATCGCCATCTCAGGCAAAACAAGATTCATGCCACTGCACCAGATCACCAGCTGACCTGCATGCTCAAGAGGAAAAATAACGGATCACTTACAAATAACAAGAAATAAGGGGGCCAGCGAGCTAATTGGTGTGCCTGCATTTGCAGATCCTGGTGGGCAAATGCTAAGCCCAGCTCATAGATGTCAGGCACCCACAAGTGTGGACAAGTGTAACATTGCTCGAAAGAATTTTAAGCTTACAGGAAACGAATACTTGAAACAAGGACCGTTACTTACATTTGTTGTCACCGTAGACCTTACAAAAAATGCTCAATGTCAATTTCCAAGAAGGAACATGGATCCGTAATGACAAAGTTGTTCAAGACCTGAGTAATTTATTGCTGATCAGAAAGATGTTTAAACCATACAAAAGGAGTCATAGAAAAAGTGAACTGGCAGGAAATTGAATGTAACTTGCGAAAGGAACACTTTTCTATGACAAATTTATTCTGCATAGCCACTGGCCATCTGTTCTGTAAAATAAGTTGTGAAATTCATTTTTCATTTATAGTGTTGATGCCGACATAAAATAAAGCTTAAATTCCAAAATAGATTATGGTGCTAAAACAATACTTTTCACCACCACCCAACCCTAATAAACAGCCGCTGCCAGCACCAAAAAGACTACCAATTTATATAAAATATTCTCCACAAATGTATGGACAACAGAAATTACAAGTCACTGTTCTCACTAAAAATCACTTCTGGAGCACTGTGCAACTGTATATAACAATTTGTTAAGAGTCCAACATAGCAATTAGTAAAAAATTCAAGAATAGAATAATCAATTTCATGGATAAAGAAAGGCACAATCAATAAAGTTTACTAGAAATTTCAGATTTTAACACATTGACACCAACAAGAGACAATATTTTGTTACTGACTATTGTTATGAAATATCATGGTGCTAATAAATAAAACTTCTACGCAAGAGATCACTAGATACCTGGGGGTGCACAATACCAAAATCACCAATATGCTTCCCTTTGTAAATGATGCTAGCTTGTCTACCGGGAAGAAATTCAGGTGCCTTCAGTAAATACCAAATGAGGGTTATCATAACCAATAATGCCAGAATGACCTCAAAAACAATAGGCAGCACAGGAAATACTTACATCTGACCGCTGTATGTAGTACCCCGTGTTGTCACCGATTGGCACAAAAGGGGTTCCCAGCACTTCCATAATTCTGTCCAACAAGGAATGAATAAGCTGCAAACACAGTTTAAAATGTCATCCATTTAACTTATTAGACTTTATAAATTCTGTGTAGCTAATAAAATTTAGAGACAAAATTGCTGGATGCAGAACAATAGAGGAAAAGTCCTCAGATGAATTTCATGGAGTGTGGTTGTAGGATTTTGGATTTATGAATTCAGACATTGACATCAGATTTGATGTAAAAATTGAATGATAAAGGGGAAAGGACTACTAACTGCAGGCTTGTAGCGTTATGAAAAAAATCCACTTATCAAAGCCACACGCCGTGCAAGAAATTAGAGAAATAGGATGCAACTTTATTCATTAAATTGTGCAGCTGGAATTGGAATATTATAAGCATATTTATGGGCTTGAAATATTCCTGATGTCACCAATAGAGTTTGATTCCTGAGTAAAAACACAACTACCATTTAGAATAATAAAAAAATAAACAAGAAATTTAAAATTTGCTAAGTAGAAGATACTTTATGCTTCCTAATTCTAGCTAGAGAAACACTTGTCTCCCAGCAATTATTAGATTTTGGACCCTCTACCTATACACCGAAATCACTAGTGCGTGTTTGTGAGTGTGGTTGCAGTTGCGGTTGCTTTTCACTCGGAAATGTGAAAACGCAAAAATCATTTTTGATATCAGTGCATCAAAATAATCCAAAAACACCAAAAAAAACATTGATTTAAAGCAAATAAAAAAATTTTAATTTTTTCAAAAGCGCTTTTAAAACGCAAAAACAAACAGGGCCTTAATAAATAATCCTTGGGCTAGATAATTGCTGCACAAAAGCATACAAATTTGAATATTGTTCGGCAAGAGCCATGCCTTCAAATAAGAAAATCAACTTGAGAGATCTTTAATGGGTGACAAGATATCAAAAAAAAGAATACCAAGGAAATAAAATCAATGAATTGATGAAGTATCAGATAATAACTGTTCAAAAACTTGTAATGAAGTCATTCCATACAAGATTGGAAATGAAGCTCAACAACATAACAAACTATACCTCAAATCCTGAGTTAGTGCCACAATACAGAGCTGCAAGATGGCGACGGTTAGTTGCACCAACATCTTTACTCTCATCCAAAAATGCTACATCACCCACTTCAAAAATCTATTGGCCAATATCAAACATGAGAAGTTATCCACACACACATATATATACATATATCCTGCGAAAAGCAGGAACAAATTATCACACCTGAAAAAAGATTATTGATTCTCATTGATATAGCAGCTACCAACAACATAATGGGAGGATGTGCACATGTGCGCATAAAAATAGCAGCATGAACTTCTATTTTGCAATGAACTGGACTCGATGCATTAACCAACCACCCTTGGACATGCATAAAAAAATTGCACCCTAGATATTTGTTCTGTTAGATGAAGGAACTTCCTCCTACCAATGAGGGTAAAAATTATTGCCACGGAGTATCAAGAACACTATCATACTTAATGGATATTTGAGCATACTCCAGAGATTAGTAGAATTATCTATGCATTCGAGTCTTCAAAATAGTGTAAGAAATATACAATTCTCTAATAACAAGGACTATCAAGAACCAGAAATAAGTACCTTGATTGGCTTAGGATGGTCTTTGTTATGTCCAATAATTTTCAAAGCACCAGGCATGAGGCTTGTTCGGACAGCCTACAGAAATGTACAGGAAATTAAAATTTGAAAAAGAGGTGAAGATATTATGTATAGATATGCTAAAATAGGTAGCATGCAAAAGCTGCAAAGATTATTTAGACCACAAACATAGGAACCAAAATAGCAATTCAGACAATTACTTTCTGCCCATTTAGGCATGCTTGTTTGGAACCCTCTCAACCCCAATCCCAGAACCCTTTCTGATTCATAATGCATTATCACCTAACCATAAATACTGCAAAAGCAGCTAGTTTCTGATTCACAATGGATGACTGATCATGTGAAGTACCAGCAATGTCTAACATCTTCATAAGAATATATATCCTTTAAGTATATCGAAGTCTTACAATATTTGAAACAAACAAGCAAGTACATTTTAGAGTTATAAATTCTGCCAATTGAAGGATGATATTTCCAGAGGATATCAACCACACTCCACAATCATATGAGAATACAAACATACACAGGTTTTACTATGCAGACCCTAGTCCAAACTCCAATACACAATTTATCTTCATAATAATTTGGTTGTTGGTTAAAAAATCTTAGCAATAAAACAAGGAAAAGCAGAGGTGCATATCAGGTAAAAAAGTTATACAAAGGTGAAGGAAAGCCAGTTCAAAGAGATTGAAACGACCAAAATCAAAATAGAACATGAAAATATAGTAGGCTTGGAACACCACCAAAGACGATTTAACACAAACCTCAAAATCTGAGGAACGGGGATTTCCAATAATCACTGCACTTGATCGATCATCTTCTCGATTTAACAAGGCAAAATTCTCTCGATTAGAGCATAAAATCCATGTTAAGACCTCTGTAAACCCATTCATTGCAATCTAGAAATTACAGACAAAATAAATAAATAAATAATAACATAGCCCATAGAAATCAAAGTAGAATAATCAAAACCACAATAAGAAAATGCTAGCAAAGCAAGATCATGGGGGGAGAGAGAGAGAGAGAGAGAGAGAGAGAGAGATCTCCTTTTAGTACCTCTGCTCTGATAAGATCCTCAAGCTGATTCAAGGGCAGTGGCTTCATTGATGGGAGCCTTCTCTTTGGAATGTCATTGTACCCATAAGCAATTGCAACGTCCTTGAAAAGACAATGGATGCCTTGTCATTCGCAAAAAGAAAAGTATGCAAATTGGCTATGTTATAAACACAGTAAATAATAGAAACCATTGTTGTATACCTCCATAACATCACAAGGGTGAAGAATGTCACTTCTTGTTGGAGGCACCGATACATTGATATTGCATTTGTTGTCATCAAGTACAGAATGCTCAGCACGCAATTGCATCCGATTTAATAAACTAGTAACCTGAATGATAAAGAAAAAAAATACAAAATAAGTGCTATTGCTATCTCAGACTTTCTTGCATGGACAGACACAAGGGAATGGTGTCAGCAATGCCATAATTGATAAACAGATAGCTGACAGAAAATCCTAGAAGAAAGCATGCCAGAGGGCTAATATACCCATCAGGTGCAGAACTTCCAATGACAGAAATCATGTACAGTACAACATCCCCTGATAAGAGATGGTTTCTTCAAGACAGAAGCAATTTCGATAAGATAATCGGGAAAAAAAAAGTTGTTCCTTAATATTCTTATCAAAATTACCAGGTAAATGACAACAGTGGATGGTTAATGAATACAAGAATGAATCAACATCAAAATCTATGCCTGTGATTGAACACAGCTTAACAATTCTTAAATTTCAACTGCTTTCAGATAACTTACATAAATTTTTAAAACTAATCAGAAATTCAATTATTTTCACCACCTCAACATCTGTTTTCCTTTTCCATGATGCTGATAACACATAAAATTACACCTTAAACAACAGCATTTGTTGAGCTCTGTTTTAAATCGCTAAAACAACTTTAGATGACTTCCCTAGAAGTCCACTGACTCGCAAACAAACTAGATGTAATCCACGACTGATTGCTGCCCCAACTATATTCTCCTCCTAATATAACTTGTAAACAAAGTTATGGAGAATCAAGTGAATGGCAAATTAACACAATCCAAGAAAACTAATTCTCTGAGCACTCAATTTATTTGATCAATCGATCTTTGTCCCTCCATCTTGAATGTCTAACCAGGGCGCTATTTATTAGCATCAAAGCAACTAGAAAATAGGAAAACCAAACCCAATCCAAAAAAAAAACCCACTAGGAATAGGACCTAACTGATAGACTAAAAAAAATACAAAAAATCCTAAACTTTTTCCTAAAATAAATAGTCTAGAATTCAGTGGCAGGTGGTTCTGCATCATAAAGTATCACCTAAAGTTAAACATGCTACCATCATTTATCAACTTACATGCAAGGAACCAACTTGGATTTCCTTGAACTATCCAAAGTTAAACTATAGTCTTGCTCACTGAAATCAAACACTGCAAGTACAATAAATCATGTTCAGATCAGTAATTCTTTTTCTCTAGTAAAGCCAGATGCAAGTATACTTCCAGGTATCATTGAGCAAATTTGCAAATTGAAGGAAAATCAAAGTCGTGATCTTTCCTAATGTGCTGTCCATTTCAAAGCTTTGTGCATTTGAACAATCCACACAAGTCCTTTGATTCAGGAAATTGAGTAAACTCGACACCATCAATTATCTTTTCAAATTAAAGCCTAATATGATCAAAAGCAGAATTGGTTTCTTATGATACATCACTTAATCAATGGAAATGCTGACATCAAATGGAGCAGCACTTCATTTAAATTTAAATTTAAATGAAAGCACATATGTGCACAAAATTAGTAACAGGTGTAGGAACAACAGGAATTACAATACCTTTTCCGCCTCCAAAGAGACTCCAATTGAGCCGGTAATATATGAAAGAGGAACTTCCATGTTATAGACAGATAAATCAGGGTAAACGAATGACCTCCCATCAGAATATATCACTTCAACTGGCTCCACCTCAAATTTTCTTTGACAATATGCTGAAAAGATTGTTACCTAAGAAAACAAGGAAAATGTGTACATAAATCTAAAAATTACCATGAAAAAGAAACCTGAACTTCAGTCTCTTACCATTGTGTTTAAAACAATATTGGCCTTTGTCAGATCAGTGGCTGTGCATTCAATGAAAACATTCTTAGTCTTCAGAGTGATAGCCGAATGTGCACCATTAATAATTGGCGGTAGAGATAAAACAGTTCTGCAGAAAGAAACATGAGATGCATATATATACAGGCAGTAACTTGAAATTCTTAAAGCACAAAAGAGAGATGTCGTAGGCTATAAAAGAGCATGGCATTCATACTTAATGATCAAATGAAATGTGTCAATAAGTAACCTAAAATATCCCATAGAAACAACCACATGAAAAAAAGAGGACTATTGTCACTGTAATTGCTGATATCTGCCTTGCCCTGCCCCCCTAAGAAAATTGGACCACGCTGGGTTGCTCATTTTTCAAAAAATCAATTCCATTGAACTCCACATATATACAAATAAAACATAAGGTTTCTGCCCCATCTGTATCTGACTCAAATTTGTGCCCTCTCTTGACAAGATATCATTAAATAAAATAGGGCACAAACTAAAATAGAGATGCAAATAATGCACAAGGATGAAGCCAAAGCAAGTAATTGGAAAAGGAAAACTACGGATGCACCCTAATTCCAGAATTAGGTGATGCGCAGGGGAAATCTAAAGAATTGAGTGATGTGCAGGGGAAATCTAACTCTTGTGCATTCACATCCTCCATAGGGTGATGGAATCTCTCTTACCAGGAGTATATGAAGCAACTGAACACTTATCAAATTATAGAAAAGATGTCATTCAATACAAGGAACTAAAACTAAATAACAAATCAATAGGTTGACAGGCAAGAGACTACAAAATCATAACGATTTGATTTTATCGAGAAACCTACTCATACCTTTTAGAATCATGTATGACAGGAAACACAGGAGAATTCTCAATTATGTGTAAGAACTTCTTCAGCTTCATATCAGACTGCCAAGTAAATATTGTTAGAACCCATAGCAAGACAAAGGGCATAATTGCAGTTTTTGTACCTAGCATACAATTTAATTCGCAAACTCCTGCGTATTACAAGAAAATCATTCACAAAGGATAGGCTTAGAACCATCAACACCACAGTTGTTCAAGGATTAGAAAAATAAACAATATAAAGGCAATATCAAAACTTGAAAAAATCACTAATGGGCAACAAAATGAAGACGCCATAATTTCCAAATCACCTTGTAAAACTCCATCAGTTCATCAGCTCTGAAGCTTTTCTCCTAAATTACAAGAATCAAAGACAAAGAAATCACCATTAGTCAGTCATAAATGTTTATGGCATTGAGAGTGTAAAGCACAAAGCAGATGATAATAAGACAGCAATAAAATTAGCCACCAAAAGAAACACAAGGAAACTCCCATGAAATGTGAAATAAGGTTCAGAAAGACTGTCTGGATAGATTTCTATCTCCAAAAGCATGCACATTCTCTCCAGGTATTCGCTGTGTGTGAAATAGTGATGTCAAGAGGCGCTCTAGGTGAGGCAAAGCCCCAACACCTTCATTAGCCTCAGGCGTTGGATTTCAATGAAGAGTCGCCTTGGCGAGTGCCTTGTGAGTGGGTGCAAGGCGCTAAGGCTAGCGCCTGCTTGAAGTTATTCCTTTTCTATTGGATTTTTTTTTAATGATTTATGTTTTGACCTATTTGTCTATTTTTTTAATTTACCACAAGAAACAACTGAGGGTTGTTTCTGTAAAAAAAAAGATTAGGGTACAAAAAATTAAAGAAATCATTAAAGTGGGAAGCAAACAGACAATGAAGTACACTTAGAAGAGAAACACCAACCACGCATTCTTTTTTCAATGGTGGGAGTCGAAGAACAACACATTTATACAGCTAATACTTTAATTTTTTCTAAACATTTGCAAAATAGTTTGAGAGATAAGGATTTCGATTATAATCATGAAATGGAGGATATGGAGGATTCAAGTGAAGGAGAGGAAAGCATGGATGGAGATGTTTTTGAAGATTAATGAATAATGATGATAATATTTAATTTTGTTTTAAAATCTATTTGGCTACTTACTATTTTAAATTATCTTATTTTGTTATAATGGTGAAAAATATAACTTTATATGACTATGTTATGGTATTTTATATTTTCTTTTGATTTTATAATGATCTAATCTTAATTGGGAAGATATATATTCTAGATTTATATAATATAATATAATATAATATAATATTTTTTTTAAATTTATAACATTTCGCCTTGGTTCATTTGGGCGCGAGCCTAGCACCTTGGGCATTTTATAGGCTTGGCGCCTTTTAGCGCTTTTTGCCTTTGACAATACTGTTGTGAAAGCACACTAAGATGTTTAACAAGAGTATATAAGAAACAATACATAACTAACACAATCCTACTAAATGGTGCCAAGTACATTCAGAAAAAGACCTATAAAACTAAGCAAAGGGGCAGAAAAGGACAGGCTTATAGTTCATGTCCCCCTAGTATAAACTGATATTCTTGTGACATGGCCAAAACTCACCATTGCAGTGCAGATGGGAATATATTCAAACATACAAATCACAAAATAAATATTATAGCACAAGTTACCTGTTTCAGTGGCACAAAATTAATGCTTTTGGGATGCAAAGCCTGAAAAATGAACGCATAAAACATGTTATAATTTAGTATGTATTCCTTCAGTTCTCATAAAACAATCCTGATTTTCAAGAAGCAAATGAAAGTCAGAAAACCTATCAAGTAGACATGCAAAACCTACATGAATGTGCTTTGCAACAAACAATTGTATCCACAAAGAGAAGATACTACAAGACCAATATTTAGTCCGAGGGAGAAAGGAAAAAAGAAAATACATAAAAAGTTGCAGTAGACAATATCCAAAGGCCACTTATCCATATATAACAGAACATAATAACAACATCATTGCAAAAGTGTTGAAGCATTCCCATCTTACAAGAAGCGTCTACTGCACATACTATAATTATAGCACAGGCCAAATGAGTTGTGTGGTCTCTTCTTCCAGACTTGCAGTATTACATCACATTATTGACAATACAAGATGCATGTGAAAAGAGATGATTCCAAAGATATTGAGCCCACCTCATAAGTGAAAGGGCCTTGTAGTTTATCCAAGTCATGAGTCCCAATTGCAACTAGGGTTCTTCGCCTAAAACATATGAAAACAATGGATGTGAGTATTATGAGAGGGAGAGGGATAAAAACAATAAAAGAGCATTCAGACAAGAATATTAATACTACCTACAGATGTTTTGATGAAGCTTATCTTGAAGATCAATGAAACTGTTGTAACTAGCTTCATCAAATGTAATATCTCTCAGAACAGCACAAACAACAAAGGGACGAATCGAGGATGTCTGCAGCAGGCCATGAGATGCCAAAATTACTCCAAGCATGTTTGTGGCTATTAGGAAAAAGAAAATAAAAGAGAACATACTTGTGGTTTGACATGCATCTTAAGCATTAAGTCCTTGGGAATGCTGGCAAGTGTATATGTTGGTGTCTGCTGCTCCTCGTTAAAAACACGGAGGGCTTGGGCAATCCCCTCAAGGCAGAGCAAATCATATCTGAGGATAAATAAATCAAACAGAAGGATATTATCACAATCTTTTCTTGTTTATATAATACAAATATAAATATAGATAAACCTAACCTACCTGTTAGCAGGAACTTCAATTTTGTAGATGATTTCTCCATCATCATCACCAACTCCTCCATCTTCTTCATCCAAGTGCCTCTCTTTTCTAATAATTGCTTTCTCAGTTGTCTGTTATCATCATCGAGTCATATTGATTGGTTGATTTTGGATTCGAAACATCATCAATCAAAACAAAATTAGAAGAGGGAGGGAGGGCTCACCACATCGTCGAGCTCGATGCCGAACTTGAAGCACAGATCCTCAAACTCTTCTTGAGCTACAATACAGTACAATACAATCAACGAACAATTAAAATAGAGAGAAGCGAGGGAAATTAAGCCATTGCTTACAGTAAGATTTTCCTAGGGCTGAGAACAAACGATCTCTCCCCACGCTAACTGTCGGCATGGTGCTGCAGCTGATAGCCTAGGGCAGAAAAAACGGGTAAAATGGGTAAACGCGTCCAATTAGGATACATGAGAAGCTGCTTCAGTTGCTTGACTCGGGTCGGTCCAGACTACTGATTTCCAGGTAGTATTTTATTGCAGTAAATAAAAAACATGGAAGAACTAGATGGCCAATTTTAAAATTGACAAAAAGAAAAGTTGATTTTGGTCCTTCTAGTTTCACCGTACCTATTTTCCATCCCACTATTTTTTTTCTGTAAATTTCACTTTTTATCCAAAACATCATCTCTTTTTTTTTTTGTCCCTAGTTAGTGCTAAAAGAGAGAAAGTCGTCGGATTTTGATAATAATAAAAAAAATATTGATTGACAATTATTTTGACCATCAAAATAGTTGATTTTAGCATCTACGAGTTCTATTCAATAAAAATAGTTCCAATAAGCTCTTATTTCATCTTTAGATTGTCTAAAAAAATATATTTAATCTCGGGAAGTTTTTGAATTTCGAGTTAATTTTTCATTTTGACTTTTTTT
>Ga0325402_1006959_pt1 | contig 10727 bp, 5 predicted proteins | sample PopdelMetagenome_22_FD_207212 | JGI IMG/M metagenome (GOLD analysis project Ga0325402, IMG submission 207212) | Populus deltoides microbial communities from Bellville, Georgia, United States - Xylem-PdKOR-R3 | ecosystem: Host-associated > Plants > Phyllosphere > Stem > Wood/Secondary xylem...
AAAAAAAATATCAGATTTCATATAATATATATAGTTACATTTTTATGTACTATATAGTTTCAGATTTAGATTTATAAAGAACACACAGATGTTTCATGAATCTAAAACAACTCATCTTAAAATCATGATCAAAGATATTATTTTTAAGTAATAAAAATAATCATACCAGATGGTTACAAGTGGCTTGTTAGGCTCATTCACCGGCAAGGGAAAAGAAGAGGAAGAAGAGCAGCTATGGCAAAGAGTGAAAAGTACCGTCAATCAAATCAAGATTCAACGGGAACGAGGGTGAAAGCAAGGGGTTGGCGAGGCAAAGAGACAAGGTGATTGGCTGGTAGTTAACGGTACACGTGAAAGAAGATGGCTGAGAAATAAGGTGGCTGTTCGCTGGGGTCCACGGTTGGAAAAGCGTCGGTGCACCTGCCCTGCATCCATGATTGCTTCCATGGAACCCAAGGAAAAACATTATCACCACCGTGAATACGAATTACTGTTCGGTATTGTAACCGTTGTGGTTTTTAATTATTTTTTTTATTTTTTTAAAATTTATTTTCAACATTATTATATCAAAACAATTCAAAAAAAATATAAAAATAATAATTTAAAGCAAAAATATCACAATAAAAGCTAATACTTTTAATTAGGTTGTGTTTGGAATTATAGTAATTTTCATGATCATGATTAAAAACAATAAGTTTTGAAAATTATTTTTAGTTGTAGTTTTTAAAAAGATGATATTTAAAAAATATATATATTTGGTTAAAAATATTATCATATAAATTCTTACATGTAAAATAAATAAAAATATATATATTTGATTAAAAAACATGTCTTCATAAATGAAAAATAAATTATTTTAATTTTTACAAAATCAAAATTTAAAACACAATTATTTATAGGACCTAATATAAAAAGCAGAAATTATTTAGTTAACCAAACAATTTTTTCTTTATAATTAAATAAAAAACAAAAATTATCACAATATTAAAAACTCTTTTAGTATTATTATTTTGGAACTGATAATTTTAATTTATTAATTGAAGCCTTTTATTAAAATTTATTGATAGATTTTGAATGTAATTCATGATTAAATGTGAATATAAAGATTTATTAAAAAATATTGAAATTTTTTTTAAAAAATGGATTGATATAAAAAAAATTTTTTGAGAGCAAAATTGAAAATAAAAATAGGTGGGGTTGGTTTTTTAGATTTCCCTTTTTCTCTTTATTAAGATCCCACGTCCGTTAAAATTGATAGTATTTATTTTTATACATCAAGTTTTAAATTTATAATTAAAGTATTTTTATTCTATCATTATGTAGCTAACATGATGCCACGACACTACGTCCGTTAACGTCGGTGGTGCCGTGACGTTAAGTTAAGTTGTCAATTATGCCCCCTTTTTGCAAGGAAAGGAATATTCCCACGAGGTGCACGTGGCAATTGGAGAAGTAGCAGACGAAAAGAGGATCCTACTGATATATTTGCCGCCACGTGGTTAGTTGTGGTGCATTTTGGACTCGCACCGAAGCTTCTAACTATCTGTTTAGTAACGTTGTTAAGTAATAATAAGTATCGTTTTTTAAAATATTTTTTATTTAAAAATATATAAAAATAATATTATTTTATTAAAATTTATTTTTGATATTAATATATTAAAATAATTTAAAAAAATAAAAAAAATAATTTTTTAAAAAATATTTAAAAACACAAAAACAAGCGAGATACACCTTCAGTTCTCATGTATTTATTTATTTGGTTTTAATTTATTACATATTTAATTCATAGTTTCTATCTTTTCACTTGTAGTTTAACATTTCAATAAGTCGTAGAAATGCTAAAACATCATTATATTTTCTTATATATATATATATATATGTATATATATATATATATACATTTAAAATGATTGGTGTAGAATGTTGAAAATTTAATTTAATTAGTATAATTAAAATAAATTATAGATGAATGAGAAATTAATCTCAAATAACCCTTGTTTTTTAACTAAAAAAACTCTTAGTTTTTCTAGATTTAATTTTTAATTTATAGTGGCTAATTAAATATTGATAATGGTAAGAATTAATTTTTATAAATTTTTTAATATTTTAACTTTCAAAATTTACAATAAAAACTAGGATAAATGAATAGTTTCTGACTATAATTTTTCAGATTTTACATATTTTTTCTCATCTTATTTTTAATGTTTTTTTATCTTTTTTATACTTTGATTTCCCTCTTAAATTTAAAATTTAGGTTCATATTGTCGAGAGATTTTTGAATTACATAATATTTTATTCAAAAATTTTATTTAGAAGTGCATCTAAATCAAGATGGTGGTGTTGAAATCTTAAGAGATATACTGAAAACATTCTAAATGTATTAGTGAGAATTAGTAAATTTTTAAGGATAAAAAATTCATCAATGACAATAACAAAAGATTCATTACTTAAATACTTAAAAAAATAAGTACATTTTATGTTTTAGTATAAGGATAGTTAGTTTATTATTAATATGCATGCTATGTTTTTATTTATTTAATTTATATGTAAATTTAAATATATGCTTAGTATGTATACTAATATCCTATTATTATTTTTTAGTTGAAAGCATATTTGCTTTAGTTATGCTTTTGTACACTTGTAAATTTAAAGGTGTATCTATAAATTCTAGACATTCCCTAATTTTTTTTAATATTTAACATATATTATTATAATAAATTATAAATCATTGCTCACGGATTTCCAACTCATCAATTTGGAGCCTGGAAGCTATTATGATACTATTAGTTAAATCAAGTTTAAATTGTAGAGGAAAAAATCAGTCTCTTTTTCTCCTTGGCAAAGAAAGAATTGCATGGGAAAATCACCAATTAATTAACTTAATTTATTTGTTTAGGATGTCAAGGTGAAATTCGTAATTGTATAGAAAAGATAAAAGGCTTTGTCAAATTAGTCAAAATGAAGGCTTCCTACTTTGAAGCTTTAACCATGGAATTTAATCTTGGTGCTTTGAACCCAGAAACTCCGTACGTAGGACTAATCTCTGAACAAAATACATAATGTTAAGAAATTTTGTCTGCTAGATCACGTTTAGTGCCAATACTTCACCAGGTTAATTCGCCGGATAACGAGAAGGACCAGCCGGATCATGGAACATAATTATTGAGGCCATTTAACCAGGTCAACACAAAAAAAGCTTTTGCAATTATGAATTAATTTAATTTTTTAAAGTAGCATTTGATTACTGCTGGGATACACAGAAAAATCAAAGATAACAAGAATATAAATATATATATTTACTTCCTAAACAATTTTAAAATAAATTTCTATATTTTTATAATAAAAAATATGTTCTTCCATTTTTATATTCCAAAATAATAACCAAAAGCTACCACGTACCTCAACGTTCCAATCTTAGTGATGATCGAAAGGAAAAGGAACCAACGGTATATTCAACATAATCATTCTTTTCCCATGTGGTTGGGCAAAAAAAAGAGAGAGAAAAGCCTAGCTATAGGAACACAACGGTTAAAGAGGCAATTATCAAGCTCTGTCGCGAAAACAATGATTAATTAGCACAAGGAAACTCTACTTGATTGCCGAAGAAAATATTAAGAGTGTGATGCACCAAACCCTAGCTATTAAACAAGCTTGAAAAGGCAAGAAATTCGATTCATTAGGATCCTGCACGCGCTTCCCATGCATGCCATGCCAAGACGCCATGCCTGCCTTCGTTTGCAAGTCTTCCTCGCGTACGTCTTGCACCTTTTGAGCGCATCATTGTCTGCAACATGGAAGCAAGTCGCTTGACGTTTTTGGGGCCAGGGTGTTGGTGCTTTATTACTAGTATTAGGGTTCCATGGCACAATCTCTCATCTCTGGTTTCTTCTCTTCATCAAAGCAAATCTCTTTCTGCACTTTCAACGAACTATAATGGTAAAGTGTGGATTGGATTCCCTCACTTTTTCTCTTTTTCTTTGTTTTGGCGGGGTCGTGTGGCTAATGGACCTGAAAAACCGTTTCTTGAATGTGCGCTTGGCGCCATATAATGGCAAACCAGGGTTAGGTTCATGCCTCGTTAAGGAAAAAGGTTTACTAGCTAGCTAGGGCTTAAATTTGCTGAGATAATTATGCCATCAGAAGTGGCTTTACCATAAAATTAGCAATATGCAAATAAGAAGCTTCGCGCGCGCGTGATCGAGTGAGCACGCTCTATAACTATTTTTGTAAGTTCTCATTTGTAATTTTATTTTTTTACATTTTTAAATAATTGCAATATTATTATCTACATAAATCAAGCAAATAAACCTTATACCCATGATGAATAATTTGTTAGTTTTTTTTATAAACTAGATGTTACACACCATTAAAACATATTCGGTTTCTGTAATTTCTATAGTTATGATTTTGATTTATGTAGCATTCTAAGTATTTAAAGTTAATAATATAAAATAGATCCTTATTACCATGTGTAAATTAAAAAAAAATGCAAAATTAATAAATCTTTGGAAAATAAAAGGTAAATTTTTTTTTAACCAAAATGTTTGAATCAAGATTTCTTACAAAATATGTTTTTGTTGCTGTTTTTACTTGAAAGACAATATTATAAGCTTGTATTATATATTTATCATGAAACAATGAGACCATAAGAAAGAAAGGAGCTTTCTAACATGCAATCAAGTCTATCATATACATCCCTTAAATTATTTTAAAAAAATATATGATAATATAAAAGCTAAATTATAAGTTCTTTACAATCTTATTATTTTTCCTTAAATTTTTAATTATTTAAAAGAATAGGACTAAATAGAATGAAAAATATAAATATAAAATATAAAAGGTAATGTAAGGAAATAATAAATTTTAATACAAAAAATCCTTTTTTGGGACCAAAATGCTTGCAAAACAAATCAAGTCCATCAGAAAGCCCAAAACATGAAGTGGGTTTTCCTTTTGTTGGTCACTCACTCTCATAGCCCATGTCACTCTTCACTTCACTATAGCTGCATCAACCTTCGACTAAAACCCTTCAATTCATTGATATTTTTGGAAGAACAAAAATGGGATTTGGAGCTCTAAGAAATGCAATTCGACCCTTGTCAAGAACCCTAACAACCCACGCCAGAACTCCCTCAACGACGCCGTTTTTGGCCTCAAAACCAGAGTTCAGGCTCTCTCTCAGCGGTGGAGGCCAGTCTCCATGGACTCAAATGATCAGGCATTTCAGCTTCTTATCAGAAGCAAACCCTTTTGATAGATTAACCAGCACTCGATTTCCTAAACGAAGACCCGTCGATAAGCCTCGGAGAAAAAGAGCCAGCTTGAAACCTCCAGGTAATCGATTCGATTTTTTGTTTTTTTCTTGATTTGGGGCTTTAGGGATTTGTGGTTTTCGGAAATTTTGTAGCTTTTGTGGTGGGATTTGGGTGAATTTTTGTAGGTATGAATTGTAACTTGATAGAAATGAAAATTTGATTGGGGGTTTTATGGGACTAGGGTGTTAGAAGGGATAAAGTAGTTTTTTGTTTTGTTCTTTGAGTTTTTGTGGGCGTGGATTGGCTTTTTGTCAGAAATGGTAATTGGATTGAGAATAATGCAGGTCCATATGCCTGGGTTCAGTATGTACCGGGACAACCCATTAAGCCCAATAATCCTAATGTAGGGAGTGTTAAGAGAAGGAATGAGAAGAAGCGCATCAGACAACGCAAGGAGTTTATACTGGTTCGTGTTCATTAATCCTATAGAAAGTTCTTTGCATGTGTTCAGAGTAGATTATTTCTGTCAATTATTTTGCTGGTCTTTTCTTTGAGTATTGTAGGGTAGTTGCTGTTTAGACTCTAAAATTGTGTTTTTTTAAAGGAAGAGTAAAAAAGAAATCAAGCATGGTTGATGAAAAATATCATGTACTACTCGTGTCATTTAATGGACAGAGTATATCATAAAGAAAGCTAGTGAGGGAATATATGGTGAAAAGGAAATTCTAGAATTGATTGCTTTGTGATCTAGTATTCCGTGGCATTGTTTGATTTTGCGAAACGAATCAGAGCTTGAATGGAATTTTATATCCACAGAATTAATGAGTTTGTGCACATTAATTTGATGAAGATGCTAGGATTTATGCATTATAGAAAAATGCAGTTAATTTTGTTTAGGAGGAGAAAACAATTATGTAGCCCCCTGCCAACACCCTCAACCCCTTTTTGAGCTAAATTACATTAACCTGTAATTGTCTAGGGGGATACCTAAACCTATTGAGGTAATGCTGTAGGGAGTTGATTTTGGAATTGCTTTCTAGATGACAGTCTCATCAATGGGCAATTCCTTCTAGAGGTGTCAAAAGGATTGATAGATTCTGTTTGTCACCAACCCCTGAAGGCTTGGAAATTAATTTCTGATAGGGTATTTGTGCCAATCAGTTTGTTTTTTCATACTCCATGCTAACTTTCTCGTGAGCTTTTACTTGTTTATGACCATTTTATGTTTGACTTTGTGCATTCTGTGAAGGCTTCATTTAAACTTTCTCAAGAATTGTGGGTGGCATGCGCTGATTATTTATCAGCTATCAAAAGATAGCCAGCCTATCCTGAATTATGTGGGGATGATTGGATTTGATATCACCTGACATGGGTCTTTGTGTAACAATGAGAGTGAGCTCGTAGCTTCTCATAATTTACTTTCTTTCATAAGTTCCATAAATAAAGAAGAATACAAGAATATATTCTGCAATGCAGGATATTAATTCTTGAATGGCATAGTTATGTGTTATTTGGAAACAAAAAAAAACATTATTTGTATATGGGTGTCCCTTAACAACTTTGTTTGTGATATGCATGTGCTACCCTTGTTCATTTTGCTAGACTCGTAGATTATCATGGTTGATTCTCAACCTTGAGAGAACACTGTTAACACTTGTCTTTTGTGGGCTTCATTATGGGTCTTTTTAGAATTCATTGTGAATTGACCAGATTTTATGCCAAATGAGAAGTGTGTGGTATCAAATGGCTTTATCTTTTGTTCTCCTTTTGTCTTATGAGTTGTCAACACTGTTTGTTTTGATTTAACCTACCTTTTGTTATTATGAATGTGTGTGTTTGTGCCTGTGCATTCACAAATCCTCGTTTATTTTAATCTTATATCCCCCCCCCCAACCTTGTGATTATCTTGAAACATCCCGTTGGATGGCTGATGGCTTTACTTCAGACTTGCTTTATTTCCCATCTAAAGATAATACCATTTTCATCAACGAGGACTTGGTTTTGAGTATGAACAGGCAGAGAAAAAGAAACGTAAAGCTCAGTTGCAGGAGGCTAATAGGAAGAAAAGAATTGCGAGGGTGGAGCGTAAGATGGCTGCAGTAGCTAGGGATAGAGAATGGGCTCAAAAACTGGCAGAGCTGCAACGACTTGAGGAAGAGAAGAAAAAATCCATGTCTTAATAATTCCTTAGTCATCTATATGTGGTACCGTTGCTTTTGCTTGATAAAAGTTGAATATTAGACCAAATTTTGTAAGTTCCTCACATGTAGTTCGTTCCTGTCTGTTGGTTGGGTTTAACCATTGCTGCTCTTGATGTCATTTAGTCTTTATAACAAATTCTTTTTGCGTAATTTTTTATTTGTGCTACAAAACTCTGACTTATAAATGGGATGATGTAGGTTTGTGTGCGAGATTAGGAAAACCTATTCTGCAACTCCTTAGGGTGTATGTTATTGGTTCCTCCTCCATTTTCTCTTCTCTTCTTTTGGCGAACTGATCAATTATGCTATTCTGGATCTGTATCTTGATAACAGACCCGTACCATTTATTTAAAAAGTCACCTCCCAAGAAATAGAAAAGGGGAAAATGCAAATCCTTTAATCATGTTGGAGGCTATGATGACCTTAATGTAATTTGGCTTACCAAAGGTGATGGGAGCAAAACCTGCGAGCATGCATGAGTGTGCATGTCTTTGTGTGTTTTGAAAGCCTTGTGTGATACTAGGATGTTGCAATTATTTATACAGTGCAGGCCTTCTGTTGATCTCTCAAGTTTATCATGACAGGTCTTATTTTGCTTTCTTTTTTTCCTTGGAGGGGGGGAGTGGATTTAATGAGGCAGTTTATAGAGCCGCCCAGAGTTATCTTACCCTTAACCATTCACATGATGCTAACTTATATGGCTCTTTTAAGAATTGGGATTGCACATTCAAATGTGGGTGCTTTTTTCTGTGATTACTAGGTGGTTTTCCTCAGTGTAGTATATATATATATCATAAAAGTTATGCCTGGGATTGTAAAACCGTATCAGGTCATGTATATTATACCCTTTGTCTTGTGTATTAATTGCAAGTTGTCTCCAACTTAAGCACGTATAGTTAAAGCACAGGCACTGGTTGAACCAATAGGTGACCATAGAAATCAATCAGAACAATGGTGTAGATGGAAAGTGTATCGCAACCAAAATCGGTTGCTACTCTTCTCGTCGTCCTGTGAATGGATGGTCGTAGCTGTCATGGTGGATTATCATTTTGCTCTAGCGGGGGGACATAACTTCCCAGGTCGGGCTTTGCTTCATTGTCTATTATACATTCCTAGAGTATCCTCTGTGTATTATAAATTCCTTTAAGCTGACTATTGGACACGTGTGGATATGCAATAGAAATTTCATGAGGTATCCACATTGTTGAAATTCATTTTAAGTATTAAGCAATTCTTTGGATTATTCTTCATTCTTGTACTTTATAGCCATAATGTATTGTATCTTATGGTATTCCGTATCTGTACTTGGATGTGTACAAATGTGGAGTGAATTATAGGAATAATTGCAAAGGCATGACTGTATTGATGGTATGAAGCCTAACTCCACATTATTATCAGGCAAAGCAAATACCTGCATGAGAATTCTGGTAGGCCTCACCAGCTCCATATAATTGAGTGGGGCTACCAAGCATGCCTGCGTGAGCATGTTCAGTATACGGGACCAAGGCAAATTGTCCCCTCTTGTTGCTCAAAACTGCAAGCGTTACTGTCAGATAATCCCCACTAGCAATCAATCTTGGAAGACCCAACAAATTGGTAAAAGGGCCCCGTCTGCTGTGATAAAAGATAGTGACACAAGAACCACCACCACGATAGGGAGCCCCTTTCTATTTAATTAGGATCCTTATGGCCGTCCTCGTGGAGCTACAATGGCACCCATCTGTCTGGATATATTCATCCAAAAATCGAGATATATTCATTGGTTAACCTACGGTGGTCGCAGTTAATAGTATTGTCATGAAGAGTTGCCAGGGGAGGCGACTGTGATTGGCAGCTTTCTCCTCGACTAGACACTGTTGGAAGGCAGATGGTGTCATCCTTTTCCGCTATCCATCTGCACAGAGAGAGACAGTAACCCTGTTAGCATACCAAAGAACACTGCCCCATGGACCATTCCACATCAGTTTCTCAAGAATTCAATGCCGCCATATCCATCTATCGTGTATACGGTTGAAAATATCTGTATAGTTAACGTGTTGATGGAAAAATATTGATGGTTAATATTTCTATTATATTATACAAGAAACTAAAGCAGCTCAATGTTCCCAATGCTCCTTGTTGGGCTCATTTTTACTATTCCAAGTTAATAAATAGGTTACCAGCATCTGAAAACTTCGCCGTATTTGGGTTAGTTTGTGTATACTTTAACTAATTTTATGAGTTTTAAAATTAACGATTATATAAACTTCCAGTAATTATCATATTAGCAATCACAGAACTCTTGAGCTAAAATTACAAAAGAAAAAAAGTAAAAAACCCCTGATCCCAAGGGCCCTCACCTTTATTACTATACTGACGGTGGCAAGAAAAAATAAATGTTACAGCAAACAATACTTTATTTACTATAAGTCTTTTTATTTTTTAATTTTGCGAACTACATGTCTGTCTCCCACTTGATGGAAATAAAAAAACAGTATTAGGTGTGCAATTCTGGTCTAGGCCTAAGGCTTTTTTATCGGCCCAACGTGGGGTATGACCTTCTAGATCTAAAAATATATATTTTTAACTTAAAATAAATCTCAATTTAAATTACTAATTACAATGCTATTTTAAAAACCATCTCATGTCTTTTTTTAAAATAATATTAAATATTTTTATGGTTATATTTACAGTTAATTTTTTTTTAATATACAATTATACACGTTCCTAGTGTCTAATTTGCAAAAAATAATCAAAAAATTGTAAACGAACATTTAATGGGAATAAAATATTATTTTTTAAATATGGTTTTCATGAATTGATTATTATTATTATTCCGTACATACACATAAAAATGAAGAAGACATGATTTTTCTTTATTTTTCATTGAAATTCTCCTTTTAGATACCGGTAAGCTTTTATTTTAAAAAATATATTACTAATAAAAAAAAATCTTTTTGTTAAAAAACAGTTAAAGTAATAAGAAAATGAGAGTTTTGCCTTGAGAGATAAACTTTCCCACCTTAATTTAAATTGTTAAAATTCTTGTGAATATTTATTTTAATTAATTTGGTTTTTATTAGAAAAAGGCACCATTAATTAAAAAAAAGACATTTTTCATCGGAAAAAAAAGAAGAAGTAGACTTCGACTTAAAGAAATACGTTTCTAGCTCATAATTTAAATACTGCAAATTCTTATATATATTTTATTTTAATTGCCACAGTAAAATAACAATTATCTTTGAAAATTGTCCACCATAATTGCGTGGGTGTAATTTGATACAGGCGCATG
>Ga0325402_1006962_pt1 | contig 10726 bp, 9 predicted proteins | sample PopdelMetagenome_22_FD_207212 | JGI IMG/M metagenome (GOLD analysis project Ga0325402, IMG submission 207212) | Populus deltoides microbial communities from Bellville, Georgia, United States - Xylem-PdKOR-R3 | ecosystem: Host-associated > Plants > Phyllosphere > Stem > Wood/Secondary xylem...
GCTTTAAAAGCGCGACATTTATTAAATATCTCAATTCTAAAATGCAACAATTATCTTTTTGTGATTATAAATAACTATATTTAATAAATATCAAACTTCTAAAGCATGATAACATAAAAATATACTATTTCATCCAAATTTCTGCTCTTTTATTAATTTACTTATTGTTTTGATTTGAATAATACTTTTCCAATTTGTCCTTCAAATCCTGTAAGCTAGGCAATGGATCGATGAATGGAAGAGTAAAGATGACACGTTCCCACGTCGAGTTTCCTATTTTCTCGGATGACAAAATTATGGTAGTATTTAAGCTGTCTAATGTACGAAAGTCAACACTTCCGTTAAATTCTCAAAATAAAATAAAAAAAGAAGAAGAAGAGGAATTGCCATCACTTCCGTGCGACAGAGCTTGAGCACTGAACCCAATTTTAATGGTAAAAGAAAAATATTTACTGCGGTTGTATCTGTTCTGATGGTGTCTGCAACTTGCAAGCTCGTTTTTCCCAAGGAAATTTGAGCGAAGAAGACTAACATAAAATTCCGAGGGGAGCACCCTTATAAAGAAGCAGAAGTCTTTATTTATTTTTCGACACCTACATAAAATTAGCATAATCTTCGACGATATATATCACAGTAGTTTTCGTTTAATGTGTATTGTCGAATCTTTCCTTTCAATCACCTGGATTCGCTCATTAAAGGAAGACTAGAGAGCAATAGAAGATTATCTGTCATTGTATAGTCCAAAAATGGTGGGTTTTCCCTTAAATCAAAAGGAAACATACAAGCTCAGCTCCTGACGATCGAGAATTTTTACTTTCTAGGTAAAGCCGATGTGTTCTTTCTCTCTCCCCTTTTCTTTTCTTTTTTGTGAGAAATACTGTTGGGTTTCTTTTTCAGCCTGCGCTTAATTGTCACATTTGGAGCTTAGACGATCCTCGGAATCTGTATCAGTACTCGGCCTCAGGCCCTGTTTTAAGTTTTAACTGATGAAAACTATTTTCTTCGGAAAACATCCCACAAAGGAAAGGCCCAGAGTAAAAAACAATATACTTTCTTATTGATATGCGATGTACCTTTCCGTCTCCAAAAGCCACCGGGGACCCTTCACTGGAGAAGAACATGACTACGGGCAGACTGTGCATAACAAGTAGCCTTATGCCTTATCCCTTTAATCATTGTACCCGAAAGCATGGCCCTTTAACAAAGAAACTCCTTCAAAGGCAATGATTTTAGGATTGATCTAAATCACCAACCAACCAGCAAAAACTCCCTGTTATTGGCTCCAAGTCTACAAATCCCACAATCCCTGAGATGGTCCCAGTTTCAAAGAGAAAAGGAAAGGTACTGGGGCTGTGCATAGTTAACTTCTCTGATTCCTAGAGAGTATTTTTATCACAGCACCCGGTGTACTCAGCCAAAAAATGTCTCTTCATGATTACAGACTCATTATGTTTATCAGACAAGTTACTCTTTCCAAATTGGCATTAACACTTTAACCAGTGGATGGTGGGCTCTCATAGTCTCATGTCACTTCAAATATACAAACAGATTCCCCATTACAATTGAATTTCTTACTGACAGGACTAGAAAATCCAAGGGAAAGCTCCTTAACCAAACCCCAAGTAAATTTCTTTTTCTTATTTATGCCTATTACACTCGGCTGTTTATAGATATTTGCTCTGTCTTTTAATTCTATGAATTCAAATATAAAATCCAAGGAATCTGATAAATTTGTTTTAAAGAGTGGCCTAGGCCAGTATGAAGGTATATTTTTAAAATTATTTGAAAATAAAATTTTGTCCCGATTAATACACATTCATATATAAAGAAAATCCAAACATTAAAAAAAATATATATCATATTTGAGTCACCAAACCACTACTTATAATAAATAGCTGATGATCTTGATCACTCAACTCCCATATTGAAGGGGTAGCCATTCTTGGCTGTGACTATGGTTTCAACTTCTCCTTCCAAGGTGAGCAGAACCAGTTATACCCTTGTTTCCCATATACTTGCATGCTTATTATTTCGAAAACATGTAACCATTTTTCTTTTCCATTCTTGAAATCTAAACAGGAAGATCAGTCCATGAGCAAATGGACAGAAGGCGACCCTGCTCGCCGAGCCAAATGGTGGTACTCAACTTTCCACTCTGTCACAGCCATGATCGGTGCAGGTGTTCTCAGTCTGCCCTATGCCATGGCTTACTTAGGCTGGTATGTTTGTCAGTACTGTAACACAGCTTAACAGATTCTTATTTAATACGCGCAGTAAATAAGACAAATAATTATATTTCTGTTCTTGATCAGGGGTCCAGGGATAATGGTCTTAGCGTTATCCTGGTGCATGACCTTGAACACAATGTGGCAAATGATCCAACTCCATGAATGTGTTCCCGGGACTCGCTTTGATCGCTACATCGACCTAGGTCGACATGCCTTCGGGCCGAAATTGGGACCATGGATTGTCCTACCTCAGCAACTGATTGTTCAAGTTGGTTGTGATATTGTGTACATGGTCACAGGAGGAAAGTGTTTAAAGAAGTTCATGGAGATGACCTGCGCCTCTTGCACACCAATAAGGCAGTCTTACTGGATTTTGATCTTTGGTGGCATTCATTTCTTCTTGTCCCAGCTTCCTAATTTCAATTCTGTTGCTGGCGTTTCACTAGCTGCAGCAGTCATGTCACTCAGGTACTTGGTTTAATTTTTTTTTATCTCCTTTCGCCTTGCTTATAACCAGAACATAACCGTGGTAATTCTGTGATATCATTTGTTTTATTTACTTGCTCATAATTATTTTTTAAAATATTTTTTATTTAAAAATAAATTAAAATAATATATTTTAAAAAAAATTATTTTTTATATTAGCATATCAAAATGATTTGGGTACATAAAAAAATGAAATAAAAAAATTTAATTTTTTTAAAATCACATTTAAAAAAAAAAATAATCAGGTTCTTATTATGCTTGATAGGTTTTGTGTGTCGGCCTTGCACAGTGTCATGCTAATCGACTCTGTGTCATTCCAATTAGAACATTTTGGTTCAACTGTTCGTTAATTAGAGTGACAAACAACTTCTTAACACAACGATGAAAGGCACCATCCATTTAAAATAAAGGAATTTTACTTGAACTATAACTGTCAATTAGCGAGCAAGAATATTCTTTCCCAAAATTGAAGAAAAATTAGATAAACTACTAGTTGAAGAGCCTTGCACACTGCTAGCTGACTTGGTTAGCTTGTAAACTAATCTGTGAGTAGAATTTCATTTTGGCGCAAAATTAATGAACACGCCAAAAGACCTCATGTGAAGAGATTTTCAAGAACTTGAACCGTAGTCATTTGGCAATGTTTCAAGAGACCAAAGATTAAGATACAAAAAGAACTTAACAATGGTTAAAAATGACACAGCTATAGATAATCAAGCATTTTTTTTCCCTTTTTTGATGATACATAACCTAGTCATTTGAAAAAGGATTATATGTCACTCTTTTCTTTTCCTAGTCTATGATTTACCATACACAAGATATGACTAGGAGATCTATATTGTTTTTGCATGGTTTACTGGAGGAGCATGGCTTCGAACAATTGTGACGATTCTAGTCATGCCTTATCAGACTCACTGGCATCAGATTGTGAAACTTATCGAGCATGCAATAAATTTGTGGCTAGAATTGGACAATTGCCACACTCGCTAGCTATTGTATTAGCATTTGCCGATTTACTATGGATCAATGACTAGTAGAAAGTTATGCGATTCTGATCTTTGTCCCTCAAAAGGGCCATTGCTTAAAGCTATTCATTGCTTTTGGTAGGGTAACTCGGATCCCTTTTTGTATCGAATAAATCAGTCTCACTGCTTTTTGAGTGACAGCCATTATGAGGATAAGTTAATCAATCTTGCGGAAGGAAATGGGTTTAGACTTTAGACTCGGAGGCTTTTTTATGCGTTTGGTGGAACTTTGGTGACAAAAAAACTTGAAAAATGACGCAAAGGCAAGCTAATTCATCAACATAATTTACAATCAGATCGATGTTGATGTAAAGCAGACACTTAAAGTGAACGCATACAGATTACTATCAAAGTCAAAAGGTGAAACCAAACAGGAAAACATGCTTAGTGGACATCAAGACATGAACTTTGTATATCTTTTCTTTCCTATTATTCTTATGTTGAATTTGGAAAAAAAAGTTTTAATTTCTGATCATAAGGGCACCAATCATGCAAAAACTACAGGTTCTTGATTGATTTACTTTGTGCAGTGCTGTCTTACTCCATTGAGTTTCTGATTGCAGTTATTCAACCATAGCATGGGCAGGTTCTTTGGCTCATGGCCAGATTGATAATGTGAGCTATGCTTACAAAAGCACCAGCGCAGCTGACTACATGTTTCGTGTCTTCAATGCACTGGGAGAAATTTCTTTTGCATTTGCTGGCCATGCAGTTGTTCTTGAAATCCAAGCTACAATTCCATCAACTCCTGAGAAGCCTTCCAAAATACCAATGTGGAAAGGTGCACTGGGTGCTTACTTTATCAATGCAATTTGCTATTTTCCTGTTGCCATTATAGGGTATTGGGCATTTGGACAAGATGTTGATGATAATGTGCTTACTGATCTCAAAAGACCCGCATGGCTCATCGCCTCCGCTAATTTAATGGTGGTAGTTCATGTCATTGGTAGCTACCAGGTATAAGAGACTATATTCATGAAATTAACAGCATACATGTGTTCACATTCTCAAAAAAACAAACACACGCACATGTTCTGCTGGAACCTAACAGAAACCTTTTCTAGGTCTATGCTATGCCTGTTTTTGACATGCTAGAGAGGATGATGATGAAAAGACTCAATTTCCCACCAGGAATTGCACTAAGACTCCTAACTCGCTCTACTTACGTTGGTGAGATTTGCTATTTTTCTGGCATTAAATTAACATATGCATCTTCCAATTATCTCAAGTTTGCTGCTGCTTGACTCTTAATTTTGTTATCCGTTGAATTTACAAACTATACATGTCCCTGATATTTGGCAGCATTTACACTATTTGTTGGAGTCACCTTCCCATTCTTTGGAGATCTTCTTGGTTTCTTTGGTGGATTTGGTTTTGCCCCAACTTCATATTTTGTAAGCCTCTCTTAGGGTAATTGCGATAATCACTAGATTACTTTCAGAGTCAGACAAGATAATCTATCCATTCTGGGCTTTCTTGCAGCTCCCTTGCGTGATGTGGCTACTAATCAAGAAACCCAAGAGATTCAGCACCAAATGGTTTATAAATTGGGTAAGCAGAACAATCCAAAATGCCATGCCATGCCATGCCTTTCCTAATTAAAGCAACAAATTGACCAGTGAATTATTTATTAATTAATAGCAGTAATTCTTTTTGTCTTCAGGCTTGCATATTCGTCGGAGTGTTCATCATGATCGCATCCACGATTGGTGGGTTCCGGAATATTGTTACCGATTCCTCCACCTATAGGTTCTATACATGAATAATGGCAAAATGTATCTGAACGAGTTTGCAAGACTTATTTTTCTTACTTATCAGCTGCTTGGCAGCGATGCCTTTGTTGTGGGATAATCGCCACTATAAAGTACACCAACTTTTAATAAGCATACCAGTTTTTTAAAAAAATTCAATCAAGTATTTTTTTTGTTCAGTTATTTTTATTGCTCCATTTTTTTTATGATGTGTCCTCTATTTGAGTATTTACTATATAAAAATAAAAAAGAGCAAAATAATTTTAGTAAAGAAAGTTCCCTCCAGGAATGAAAAGGTCAAGCTACAATTCAGTAGCATGGGATAAAGGACACATCAACAAATAATGGATGAAAAGTACTTGATTGCTAGTTTGAAAAGTTAATATATTCAAATGAAATAAATTAAAATTCATGTACTTAGATTAAAAAAAATAAAAGTTGGTGTGCTTGTTATCCAATTAAACTCTTTGTTATAAAGTGGTGTTTGAGATTGTGGTCCAGATTGTTTTTCAAAATAGCTTCTAGCTTTAAAATGCATCAATTTTTTTTATATATTAACATATCAAAATCATAAAAAAAACATTAACTTAATGAATATTTTTGCGTTGTAGTTGGGCAACACTTTTCAAAAATTTTGATTTTTTATCTTGCTTTAAATTATTTTTAGGGTGTTTTTGGATCGTTTTGATGTGTTAATATCAAAAATAAATTTAAAAATATATATTATTTTAATATAATTCGAAATAAAAAAAAACAATCTTTATCACTATATTAAACATTCCCTTCACATTTTTTCAAACTAAAAGTATCTAAAAGTGCAAGCATACACTCTACAAGAGTATTTCCAAGAAAAGATGCTAAATAACTAAATTAATAAAATAACATTTTAAATAATATAAATATTGCTTTTTTTATAATGTATACTCCAATGGAAAAAAAACCATTTGAAAGTTAATTATATTGAAGTGGAATAAATAAGTGTTTTATTTTTTTTATGATTTTGATGTTATTTTTTTTCCACATGCTTATATTTTATTGGTTTATTTTTTTATTAGCTCCACTTTGTTAATTTTGATTTTTTTAAGAGATATATAGAAATAATATTTGTAGGAGAAAAAAAACATTTTAGCATTTTATTTAATTTATTCCTACAGCATGAAAAACAAAAAAAAAAGAGTTAAAATATTATTTTTTTTATTTTCAACTCTCCATTTAGCTCCTGCGAGTTAGAGTTGTTCTATGCAAGCGACTCTTTAGTCCAGCATAATACTGTACTGCTTTGTGTTGTCATATTCAGCAAACAGACTGAATTTCCTCCTGGATTCTTAACACCATCATCGTGTATTTTGACAATTATGTTTGGATTTTATTTCTAAACCGGAGAAGTAGCATCTGATTGACTTGATTTTACCCCGTCATCATTCTTCCGATTAACTAAATGAAGGAGAAGGAGGAGTTATAGCAAATCAGCTCAGCCATTGAAGGTACAGGAGAAGGATTTATGAAAAGTGAGGCCAACGATTGTGCATCTCCACGGTCCACCCACTAATGAGTGGTCTGGTGTCGTTGTAGAAGTGACCTGCCTGCACTTAAGCCAGCCAGCCCATTGGATGACTCTGAAAACACCTTTTGATTTAACTAGAGACCACTTCACTGATTAAGGATTAACTCTTACCTAACTCTTCATACACCAATGCTCCCCTCTCGTTCCCTCCCAACGTGGTTCCCAAAAGTGATCACTAGCTAGTCTAATGGAAGAAGTAGCTTTCCGATAGTGATGGATACACCGCGGCGCAAGGAGGGATGCTATTAATTATTAATAGAAGTAGCTTAGGATAACTTAGGCAAGATTTGTTTTTGTTGAAAATAGTTTCTTTTAGATAAAGTGGTTTTTGTAAGACTAGATTCATGAAGAATAATTATTTTATGATATTTTATAGTGTTATAAAAAATAAATTGAAAAATATTATTTATTGTTTGGTTATATCATAAAAAATAAAATAAAATATAATTTTTTAATGTTTTAATTTGTATTTTCAATTTTATTAAAGAATAAAAACTAAATCCGAGAAATAAAAAAATTGATTGATTATTAAATTAAAAAAAAAATTTCATAAGTTGATTAAGAAAAGGACAGGAGAAATAAAAACAACAATTAAAATAATAAGGACAAAGTTGATATAAAAATCAATTTTTAAGGTATGAATTTTAAAAAAATCAAAACAAAATATACATCAATTAAAAAATTGATAATTAAATTTGATATAATCAAAAAATAATATAATATTTTTTAAAAAAATCACAACTTCTAGAAAATATATTCCACCCAAAATAAATAAATAAATATAATTTTTTTTTTCTAAAAATCATGTTAAGTTTTTCTTTATCTAAAAAATATTTTCTATTTACTGATTTTTCTACTAATAAAAAAAACATGAAAAAATTTTAAAAGTAATTTTTTAAAAATAACTTTCGGTAATTCTCATGGCTTCTATCTATACCAAGGTTGTTTTGGATATATTTGTGTGTGAATCGAGATAAATTCTTTCTCGAATTATTTTAAAGGTGTATATCCCACGTTGACATGGTATATTAAGAAAAAAAATTAAATATTTTTTTAATGATAATTTCAAGATTTGAACATGAAAAATTAAGGAAAGAAACCTCTTTATCATCAAACTAATTCCCTAAGATTTCCATTACATCAATGAGTATAAATATAATCTCATTTGATTAAATTAAAAAACAAAGCTTTCATATTAAATTCAATGAATATTTTCTCAAACTTATTCATTGAAAAACCCTATACATTATTGAATAACAGAATTAATCTAGAAAATTCAAAGAACTTTTTTATAATATTGGAATTAAAAAAAAAATCTTTGGTGTTTTATGACATTGAAAATCACGCTAACTCGAGACTACATCTGCTCTAGGAAAGATAAAAAAAAAAATGATAGATAAACATAAGATGAGAACACTCAAAGAAAAAAAAAACAAACATGTTAGTACTTTTCAAAAGCCGATCTGGCTTTTGTTTAGAAATTTTTTTTGGGATCCTGAGGAAACCACCAAGTTACTGGGATAATAATTAAAGGACACGGAATGATTGAACCGATGCTCAATCGGATCATGTTTTCATGGATATTATTATGCTTCTAAAGATGCTAATTGAAGGAGTGCAAAATTTCAGGACTCTCTTTTCGAAAGAGAGGTGGGGGAGACGACTTGAAGACAATCTTTTGACCCACAAAAGCTACAATGTAGGCCCAAAAAGTTTTCCTTCGGGTCATTCAATGATGTGGTCCAGCGAACCAAAATCATAGAGCCCATTAGTGGTCAAAAGAGTAAAGCAGTGGACATCAAAAAGCATCATCGTATAGATGAGTCACAGACACCAATTAATCATGCTAATCGCAATGAAACCCTAATTACCATAATTAAATCCTCAAATTCTTGCGCACAGACTGGGCTTAAAAGACATGTCTCTTTCAATGGACCCACAGAGATTAACAAAAAAATGCAAAGCTAATGAAACCACGAAACAAAACACCCTGCCAAAGACAACACAAAAAACATAGAATACTCCTCTCTTTAAAATTTATCCTTCGAAACCCCATCTCACTCAAAGCTTCTCTCTCCCTGCTTGTCTTTAATTTCCTCAGCAAGCCAAACGTGAACCCCTTCCTTTTTATATGCATCACACAAGCAAGCACAAGCATTCCTTGACTCCTCTCGCTTTGCTGTCTTGTCCTGCCGCTCTCTGTCATTATTGTCCCAAATGGGGCTTCTCTTTTACGTTATCTTCTCTTTGTTTTTCGCTTCACCACCTGTTTCCTCCTCTCGAATTCTAACACCACATCCTTCTGAAACGACAGTCCTTGATGTCGCCGCCTCCATTCAAAGAACGAAAAACATTTTCTCTTCTGGCCCTAAAATGTCACCGTTTAACCAGCAAGAGAAAGAAACTACCTCGTCAGAACTTACAGTAGAGCTGCTTTCTAGAACTTCCATTCAAAAAACCACACACACTGACTACAAGTCGCTAACCTTATCTCGCCACCAGCGTGACTCTGCCCGAGTCAAATCTCTCGTGACTCGTTTAGATCTAGCCATCAATTCCATTTCCTCGTCAGATCTTAAACCACTTGAGACTGATTCAGAATTCAAATCTGAGGATCTACAGAGCCCGATTATATCTGGCACGAGTCAAGGAAGTGGTGAGTACTTCTCCCGAGTTGGAATCGGAAAACCACCAAGTCAAGCTTATTTAATACTCGACACTGGTAGTGACGTTAACTGGGTACAATGCGCACCCTGCGCTGATTGTTATCAGCAAGCGGACCCCATCTTTGAGCCGGCGTCATCGGCTTCCTTCTCAACTCTATCTTGCAACACCAGGCAATGCAGGTCCCTCGACGTATCAGAATGCCGGAATGACACGTGTCTCTACGAGGTTTCGTATGGGGACGGGTCTTACACCGTTGGTGATTTTGTTACTGAGACTATTACTCTTGGCTCAGCCCCAGTTGATAACGTGGCTATCGGCTGTGGACATAATAATGAAGGATTGTTTGTAGGAGCCGCTGGCTTGCTAGGGCTCGGCGGCGGCTCGTTGTCCTTCCCTTCTCAGATCAATGCGACGTCATTTTCTTATTGCCTCGTGGATCGCGATTCTGAGTCTGCTTCAACTCTCGAGTTCAACTCAACTCTCCCTCCTAACGCTGTTGCTGCTCCGTTGCTCCGGAACCACCATCTTGATACTTTTTATTACGTTGGATTAACGGGACTGAGTGTAGGTGGGGAGTTGGTTTCGATTCCTGAATCGGCGTTTCAAATTGATGAGTCGGGAAATGGAGGGGTAATTGTTGACTCGGGAACGGCCATTACTCGGTTGCAAACGGACGTTTACAACTCTCTGCGAGATGCCTTTGTAAAGAGAACGAGGGACTTGCCGTCGACTAATGGGATAGCGTTGTTTGACACGTGTTATGATTTGTCTTCTAAAGGGAACGTGGAGGTGCCGACGGTGTCGTTTCATTTTCCTGATGGAAAGGAGTTACCGTTACCGGCGAAAAACTACTTGGTTCCGCTAGACTCGGAAGGAACGTTTTGTTTTGCTTTCGCACCAACGGCTTCGCCTTTGTCAATTATTGGGAACGTGCAGCAGCAGGGGACACGTGTCGTTTATGATCTGGTTAACCATCTAGTTGGGTTCGTGCCTAATAAATGCTAG
>Ga0325402_1006964_pt1 | contig 10722 bp, 4 predicted proteins | sample PopdelMetagenome_22_FD_207212 | JGI IMG/M metagenome (GOLD analysis project Ga0325402, IMG submission 207212) | Populus deltoides microbial communities from Bellville, Georgia, United States - Xylem-PdKOR-R3 | ecosystem: Host-associated > Plants > Phyllosphere > Stem > Wood/Secondary xylem...
AATTACAGGATTGGCGTTGATTAGCCCAGGAGCCATTTTTTTATTAGTGTTATTAGTATTATTCCCTGTTCGAACCAGACCCAAAAACAAGAAACACAATGATACTTACAGCAACTACTACTACTACTACGTGATTATTAATGAACACCACCAACAAATTGAGAGAGAGGGAGGGAGGGAGAGAGAGGGAGAGCAGATGTAGATTCCTATAATATGACTTTCTTGTATAGATGAGACCTTAACGGGTTTCTTTGACGGCGCGGTTTGCTCTATTTTTTACTTAATTATTACATTTCTTAATTTATCAAAACAGACGCCTTCGACAAAATAACTGGGCTGGGCCTAAGCCATAATTGGGCTTGTAAAGGCTCCATTTACCTTAGGATTTGGCGGGAGAAATGAAGCCCGCGTCTTTTTTTTTAATTTTGTTTTTTTTTCATTACATATTTTAGCTTTTAAAAAAAAAATCTCAATAACTTCCATTTTTTTTAATTGAAAGACAAAAAGGACAAAATTTTAATTATAATAATAACTAGTTTACTTCATAATCGCAATGTTATGTTGTAGGTTAGACTAAAAACAATTAAATATAAAAAAAGAATATTCAAGCTGCGGGAAACTTACCTTATCTATTAATCATGTTTCTCCCTTGCAAGAATTATTTTTTCTTTATCCCCAGTTTGTGTATATATCCCTCTTTGTCATCAATAAAAACACATAATATTATAATATATTAAGAGCAAATTAACAAATCACTATGTAAAAGTTTATTTATCTCTTAAAATTTAATTAATTTTTTTTATTTAAAATTACTTTTTTATATATTTTTAGATTGTTATATTTTAATATCAAAAATAATTTTTTAAAAATAAAAAATATTATTTTAATACATTTTCAAATAAAAAAAACACTTTAAACATAACAACTATCTTATTCTCAAACACACAACTTGAATTTAAATTCTAGTTTTTTTTTGCTAGATTGCATCAAATATGTTGTAATAGCCTTGACTACATGTCGGAACTAAATTTCTAATATGCGACCATAATTTTGATTGCAAAGTCAGAAACAACCAAACAGAACCGCTAAAACATTTCCGGCAGCTGAAGACGCCGTTTCAAAATGACAGCACCCACAACATTGCAACAAGAGCTTCAACCATGCCATGTTGTTACATGTATCAATATACCTCGACAAGTTTGCTGGATCAAAACAATAAATCCTAATATCCGGTGCTTGTAGGTTCGGTAGACAACAGTGATTGTCTCGTAAGTCTAATCCACAAGGCGAAAGGACACATTAACCGAAGTACAGCAACGTCACTGAAAAGAAGTGTTCTTTACAAACGAGAATATTTTGTTCCTCGAACTTTTCAACTTGCAATAATCTTTCTTTAGCTTAAACCGCCAAGTTTGTGACACGGAAATTATGGGCGGACTCAATTTAACAGGTATTAGGCCAATCGGGAATCCAATATCCAGTCGGAGGGGGCTTCAATTTGCCCCAACAATGTCATCCGAATTAAGCTGAAGAACCAGATCGCCCTTCACTTGTGGAACAGTTACTTCCAGCCACAACAACCAGCCCCACACATTATTTTCTTACATCATGTTCGTTGTTGCCAATGAATTTCAGAAACTGCTAACATCACAAGTATTTGACCATACCACGACCTTCCACACTAAGCTTTGTAGCTTGCAATTGCTTCTTCTTCGGTCCCTTTAGCTGCTGCAACTTTTTATTCATCTGCCAGTATCAATTGACATTTGAGTTTAGAAACAGCAAAGCTGGGAATTAAAAGATTACAGAGAATCATAATGCAAAGGAAAGTCAAAATCAAAACCCAAGCAGCCATCCATCCAAAACAAAAGCAGAACCCCGAGTTGCATATGAATTGGAAGACAACTTTTTAGTTGATCTGGATTTTGTAGAATGTTTATTACAACATATACATCTAGAACCTAGAGTGAATGATAAGAATCTATCAAACCCAATGACAATTCTATGGGATAACTCCAAAACACCCTACTAGATGACAGGATCTAAGTTATCTACTCAGTTTTAGCTCAAATTGAAGAAACATTGTTCTATGAATAATTCCAACTCAATGGGGCCATGAAACATTGAGTTTATGCCATGTGATTAATCACGCCACCACTCATTTTAAGCTTTTACTCAACACACCACTTTCTGTTAACTCTAACTGATCCAATTATTGAATGGAAACACCAACCTTTAGACGACGCTGATCTTGAACTACTTGTTTAGCACGGGCCCTAACTTCTTCAGGATCAATCTTAGATTGGGGACGCACCACAAAATCCAATGGTGTCGCATCTGGCCTGGATGCATGCTGTCTGTCTGATGATTGACTAGACCTCCGTTCCCTGAATTTTTTGTTGATGTAAATTGAAGAAATATAATTGAGAAAAATGGCATGTGGCAAATAAAGTAAAGAAGCAAACAGGCCTATGATGTTGTTTAAGTAATCAGCAGAAAATATGCAAGGAGCAATCAAGTAGGTCTTCTGTCACATCTCACCGTGAAATATCTAAATCAAGATCTCCATCTCTAGATTCCATTCTGGTAGAATTATTTGCAGGCCTGAAATTCAAATAAATTTACCACGAGAAAGTTTATTCAGCATTGACGCATAAAATTCACATGCAGATAGAAACATCCAGCAGTAATAGCTGCTGGCAACAAGTGAAGAGAGAAATACCTTCTCACTGCTGGCCTTCTGAAGGCCCGATCATCATCAACGTTTCTCATGTCTTCAAACCTTGTACTCTTATTAAATATTGGCCGACTCTATATTTATTAATTGCAGAAATGCAAGAAAATGTCAATACTATAGTTACAAATTAACTTCTTTGTACACATTTTCAAAATTAATGAAAGATGTCTGTTCAGAAAAATAACACCAATTAAAGAAAGAAATTATTCAAGTTCAGTTTAATTTCATTATACACTTGAGATCAACACATGACATGGGAATCAAATCTAAAAGAAAACAGGCATTTCAAGTCAAGTAGTATAACCAAACAGGAAAAGAAATCTCAATGAATGGACCCTAGAAAAGGGGCAAAACTATCCATGAGCACCATTTTCCAGTAAACAGATGCCCTAGATTTTGAACTAAAATTACATTAAGGAGAGATGGCAGATATTTAAGAAATAAAAATCAACAGTTGAAAGGCGATTGCATTACCCATTTATCAACCAAATCCTTGGCAAGTTTTCTGTTGGATGTGGTTTCCTCATCAGATTTTGATAAAAACATAATAACCTGCCAGAAAGTATATTAAATAAGTCTGAATTCAGTTTTCATTCCAAAAGAAACAGAAAGTTTGTTACCACCAAATAAGGAGATCCCTAACCTTTCCAAGCCCACTTTTCTTCAATTGTTCTCTTCTATCATACTGCTCCAGATCAATTGGAAACTGCATGAGAAAAGAAATGTTTCAGGCTCCAAATAATGCTTCTTCAGAAGCAACAACCAGTACTAAACCAGGAAAGATGGTGGAAAGCCTCAGCATACATCAGTCAAAATCCTCAAAATTGCAGCACGGATATTTATATTAGGTAAACTTCCATCTGGAAGGGGTTCTAGCCAATTTTTTAATAACGTTAGTACTCCATGATCTATGAACTCTTGTTGGAGCTGCTTCCTGCACCAGGAGACAAACAATAAAAATTAACTGTAAATTCCAATGGTACAAAAAAAAGATAGTCTAAAACCAGCTTACTTTGAGAGAACCTCGGTAAGAAGAGGCAACTTCTTGAGTTTATTAACTGCAGGCTTCCCCTGCCTATTGAGGTCTGCATCTTCTTCAGCAGTGACCTCAAGCTCAGCCATGACATTCTCAACTAATAATGCAATTTCTGCAGGACTTTTCTCATTCTTCTTCCTTCTCTTACCCATCTTGAAGAGCTGCTTGATTTCCTCATCCTCTTCACCTTCCTCTGCCTAGAAAAAACAGAATAATAAACCAGATAAATAACATAAAAGCTAGGGAGCTCCATATGTAGCACATCAACCAACAAACATAAATAATATAATAGAGATGAAAGTTGACCAAATATTGCAACATCAAACTCTGATGCAAAGATAGCAAAGCCTCCAAACACCATGAACCAAAAGCAATAGTGCATAAAAAAAGGAAAGAAAGAAAGAAAAGAACTGGATAAGCCAGAAGCCTCATCAATTATGGTGGCTTATAATTGACTGAGTGTCAGTAAAAGAGATGGACTATCAACCTGAGGAGCATCAGTAGGAGAGTGTGGTTCATTGTCATTTCCATACTGATAAGCAGGATCCACACCACTGTCATCTATGAAGTTGTCATCATCTACAGTCCTAGCACCTTCTTGATCATCCTATTCCGAGGAAATTGAAATATAGTTAGAAATTCAATAACAAACTATAAACATAGTTACTTGGGAAAAACCCAACAATTCAAACAGCAGATTTATTCTATAACATTGACTTTAAGATAGTTAAGCAACAGGAATCAAATCTGTTAAGTTAATTATCTACATAAGTGAGCCTTGGGAGAGTAGTATATAGCAAAATTAAGTCAGACCCACAGCAAAACTTGCTAGATTAATAATATACTGTCATAAAAACAATGATGTAGAATCAAGTAAATAATCAGATCAAACTTAAACTGCGATATTAATGGTATCCTAGAGGCTAATAAGAAATTTGCCTAACAATTTAAACAGATCTAGCCAACCAGATATAAAGCTAAACCAAGAAAATAACTAAATAAAACAACTATAAATAGACATTAAAAAACAATTGAAAACCCCATTTTCAACATTTACCCTACCATGAATTTCTTGTGTAAATATCAACTCATCAAGTCCAAAAGTCCGATCCACTCAACTACAGGTAACAGATATTTATCAATTACTTGCATGAACAAACATCAAACGACAACCTAATCTAAATCCCATCCCAACAAAATTTAGTATTATGAATCAGAATGGAATGTCCAATAGAATGCTGATTCAAGCAATTAACAATTACAGACAACAAAAACAAATATTTAGCAACCACAAAAAATAAGCACCATGAACACTATATAACCCAGAAAACTTTCCACAAACTGACATCAAATTCACTTGACCTCTTATTCAAGTCAACAAGACAGAAAATCTCAATCAATTACCTAGAAAAAAAAAATTCAATTCAAAACTAAACACATTAAAGCACCAAAGAAAAACAATAACAATTTTAGAAAAAAGAAACCCAATCCAAATCAAAACCTCAGAATCGCCACCAGCAATGGTATCCCACATCTCTTTAACTTCGCCATCATCCTTTCCAGTCACCAACTTCGTCGCCGTTCCTTTCTTCAACCCTGATTTCGACCCGCTCCCTCCTTTCCCTCCAAACTTATTTTCCCCTTTGCTAAACTTCGTCCTGTCCTTGTCCTTCGCAAATTTCTTGGCATACTTCCCTTCCCCAGCCGATTCTTCCTTCTCAAACCCTAAATAATCCTCTTCATAGTCATCAACCAACTCTGGCTGCACATAACTACCACTACCACTCTCTTTCCCTGAATCGCCGCCTTTTTTAACCAATCTTTTTCTAGGTTTTCCTACTTTATCCGTGTCGTACACAGGAGTTTGTGACCTCCCCCTCTCCCAATTCTCAATATCATCCTCTAATTCGTCTAAGATATGATTCTGGTGTGGTTCCGGTGATTGGACTCCGCCATCAGATTGCATTTCGTCGTAGTCCATCAACGGTTCTCCATCCACATCGCGGTACCTGACAGTAAAGTATCGATTTTTAGCATATTAAAAACCCTAATTTTAATCGGTTAGCTAAACGGAATAGAAAAGGATTGAAAATTTACAAAAGAAAAAAAGACTTCAGATAAACTAATCGAAAAGAAAATGATTGGATCAAAAGATTTCAGAGAGAGAGAGTACGGATCGTCTTCATAACCCATTGTGAATTTGTGATGTTTGGTTGTGGAAAATTATGGGACTGATTACGGAATTTATAGTGATGTGTTTCCATGGAGAGGATAGATTTTAATTGAGCAGAAGCTGCAGCCGCCGTGTGTGTACGGTACTAGTGCTTTTTTAAAATAGTTTTTGTTTAAAAATATATTAAATTAGGTTTTTTATATTTTTAATACTATTACATTAAAATTATATAAAAAAATTTAATATTTTTTTCGTTCAAATATATTTAAACGCAAATAAAAATACAGTGTAAAGCAGCCTCTTCAACTGTTATGTTGCACTGAAAGGGAGACTTTGGTAAAAGTAGAGAAAATAGCAAAATAAAAAAAAATAATGATTTAGCCCTTATAGTTTTAGCAGCATTATTCTAGATTAAAAGTTTTCAACATCACCACTTCAATATAGTTTTGCAAAAAATCCAATGTCACTTTTTTTAAAATGTTTATATTCCATTATTCACCTAAAAATAAATACACTTATGGAATATATAAAAATATTAATTATTCACCGTTAAATAAGAGAAGAAAGGTTGAAATTGATTGTAAACAATAAAATTAATCATGCTTAAAGAATCTTTATTGACTAGGGAATTAGGAGGACGTCAACAAAGAGTTATGATCGATTAAGAGAAAATAATCGGTCGTAAAAATTTGATTTAGTATAAATAATAAAAAGATTCAATCCTATTTAGAATGAAAATGCTCAAACTAATCATACGAATAGATTAGTTCAAATTCACATAATTATCAATAAAAAAAATTAGATTGTATTAGAATTCAATGTATATACTTTTTATTTGATATAAACAATCTATATAAGATTTGAAATAAATATTTAAATAGAGTTCAAAAACTATATCAATCATCTAATTACTAGAAAAGATCGTCAATCTTAGATATGCAAGTTCTTTTATGTAATTTATAGCATTCTTATGATTTACCTTTACTTTTATTCATTATTTTCTTTATAGTTTCATTTTTTCTTTACATTCAAGTTACTTTCTTTTTAAAAAAACTTTTTTAATTTTTTTTTTACCTAAAAACTTTTTGATTGAAAAACCCTTTCTTAAAAAATGGAATATTAGACACACATATTTTATTTGGTTTACAAGGTTACCACCTTCTTTCACTCATGATTAAATTTCTAGTTGTAGTTTATCCTCGTTGAAAAAAAAAAAAGAAACAAATAATAAGGAGTACATTTGATAAAAATATATATATATATATAATTAATCATTAATATCCAATATTGTTTCATTAAACATTAGTTATATTACCAAAAAAAGAACTCAAGTAAGATCATCGCAACATCAGTCTATGACCGATTAGTTCATACAATAAAATAAAGGTCATGTTTTTTTATTTTATGGGGACAAAACTATAACGTCCCCGTACAAGCTTTCACATTCTCACCTCTCTCAACGTCTTTACTTGTACATGTATATAACATAAGTATGACTATGCCCCCAGCACAACCCTACGCTTACCTTTTTATGGGCCAGAAGACGTGGTTAAATGGTCATTGTCATACCATGACATCGACCAAGACTTTCTGTAATTAAAGGGAAAAAAATTAAAAATTATAGTGGCCACCCAATATTAAAAGACACTAGGAATCCTAGAGTTGTGCTAGTCTACAAAATTTCAGGTAAGGAGTTTAATTGTGCTTAAAAGATGTATAGTTCAGTCTTTTAATTTACACTATAAAAATAAAAAATAAAAATATAATTAAGTCAATTGTCGATTACTTATCGAGGAGTAATGTTTACCCTAAAAAATAGAAAGGAGAATAATTTTTCTACTTGAACTTGATTAAAAACAACACAAGTTTCGTTTATCATAAATATCTACTTGAACTTGATTGTATATGGTGGTGTCTTATAACTGGTACTCGATATTCAATTACCGATTTACTACTCATCAACTACTATAAAAAAAACTATAAGGGATTAGTAAATCATTGTGACCCTAACTTGTTGCATTGTGAATTGAAACAGTACAATAATTATATTGTTCTTCTTAAATAAAATCAACTAACTTACTATAAAAAGGTAACAAGGTTTTTTTTCGCATGATTAATTGGTCATTATCAAATTTGATCTAGAAAAATTGGTGTTATCATATTTTTTTTAAGCATAATAAAATGATTTAATTACCCTTGAAAGCAAAAAATATTAAAATTATGTTAATGAGCTTTATTTTTTTTAAGCATAGTGAAATGATTAGATTACCTTTAATCAAAACTTCTTTAACTTTCATCCAAAGGTGTTTTTGTTTTTTCAATGTGTTTATTTTTTGTTATAATTAGGATCACTTAAGAGCTATTTGGTAATTTAACACGCGCGCGCGCACATATTATTAAAAAAACATTTGCTCACATATATGTCGAATGCATTAACATGTGGGTAGCAGTCGCGCTATTTAGGCGGCGTGTGAGGCGTTGCCTGACGGCTAAATACTAACTTTTAGGGCTGCATTTGAGTCATCTTGGTAGCTCCTCCATTACTAAGCAATGCATGTGGTCAACGAATCTCGGGTTTAACATTGATGACCTTTTCTTTCTTTTTTTTCTTTCCTTTCTTTTTTTCTATCTTCCTTGATTTTCATGCCTAGCCTTCCAAGTTTTCAAAAAAATCCTTCATTTTTTTTCCTTTAGGTTTGGTCATAATTCTTTTAATTATTATTTGTTTTATATGAAATAATTTATAAAAATTTATTTGTTTAACTTCATCATCATTTAATTTTTTTTAATATTTAAAATTTAATTCTTATTCTTTTGATTGCTATTTGTTTTATTTAAAATAATTTTTAAAATTAATTTTTTTAAGAATTCATCCTCCTTTGATTTTTTTTCATATGTGATCATCATTCTTATAATTGTTTTTTTTTTACTTTGGTAAATTTCTAAATTGATTTTTTTTTGTTTCATCATTCAATATTAAATTGGTTGAAAATTGAGCTTCTTAATTGAGCTCAGGTTTAGAATTTCACAGGTTGCAAGTTTAAAATATTAAACCAGGTTTAGAAGATTTACTCGGGTTTGCTTGCCCCCCCTCTTTTTTTTAAGCATATATATTTTTTAGTTTCATCCCTCGACTTTTATTTAACTGGAGATTGAACTCTATTATTTTTTTATAATTTTTCAATTGTATTTTTCATTGATTTTAAAAATGATCCAAGTTATCTTACCCTTCAATATTTTTTTTATATATAACTAAGATTCATAGTTTTATTCAATTTGTTTTTGATGGGGTTACTTCGATATCACAACTAGGTTACAAATCTTACATGTTAACTCAAGTGGGCTCAAATAGAGTTTTCTCGATCTTTTTTAGATTATTTTTTTCTTTAATTTTTTCCTTTCATATTTTATTTGCTAGAAATTGAGTTTTGATTTTTTTTTTATTTTGTTTTATATGAGGTTATCACATTCTCATTTATTTTTCCCTTCATTATCAGATAACATCCTTTAACATTTGATTTAAAAAAAAAAATTTCAATTTCATTATTCAACATTTGATTGATTGAGAATTGATCTTCATGTTTTTTTTTCTTTTCTTTCTATGGGGTTATTCTAATATTATGCCCATATGCACGGGGTTAAAGGATTAACTTGGTTTGACTCGTTTTTTTAAAAAATATTTTTTTCAGCTATGCCCCTCAACATTGGGTTATTTCATAATTGAGCTTTATGATTTTATTTAGTTTTCTTTCGACAGGGTTACCCTGGTGTCATGATCAAGTCGCATATCTAGCGTGTTATCCTCAATGGTCTTAGGTCGGGTTTTTTTGACCTTTTTTTCATTATCATTATTTTTCCAATTTATTTACTACCATTGTATTTTTTAAATTCATGCTATTAAATTAATTGAGCTTATCAAATCCAATCGAGTCAATGGCATGTCATATTTTGTTTTTTACTTTCTAAGAAACACTTGTATCACCTTAGCAATAACACGAGTCATCTATCTAGTTAGATGGTCTATTTGTTGATGCTTTATATTCCATACTCCATACTCATTCAACACCTCATTAATTTAAAGAAGAACAAAAATCAAACATGTAATTGTATGTTCAAAAGTTTTCATCGAGACTTAGAGCCTGTTTGTTTTTTGTGTTTTAAAAGCATTTTTGAAAAAAATTAAATTTATTTTTTATTTTTTCTTTGCTTCGAATTATTTTTTTGATGATTTCAGATCATTTTGATATGCATATGTCAAAAATAAATTTTAAAAAATAATGAAAAATACTATTTTAATGCATTTTTAAAATAATTATTACCGCAATACGAAACAGACTTGACTTTTTTATTATTGATTTTTCACTTTGATAGGTATGCTTATCTATATAAAACTTTTAAATCACATTTTAAAGTACAAAAATTTTAAATCTTCAAAATAATTTGTTTGGCTAAATCAGAAAGAGTTTAGTTAAAAAAAAAATTGGTATAAAAACACCACACACACTCTTTTTTTTAAAAAAAAAAATTGGTATAAAAACTAGTATATTAAATTTTCTTTTTATATGATTCTAAATGCATATCTCTTATTTTGACATGCATATTCTTAATCCAAGTTAATTCTTGAATTTTAAAAAAAAAAAATCCCTTATTTTATTAAGTCAAATTGCATTTTGTCAATGGAAAAAATCTAAATCTACCAAACTTTTTTTAAACGGTGAAGGTAAATAAAAATAATAAATTGTTAATCCATTTTTAGTCGAGATTCGTAAATTTAAA
>Ga0325402_1006965_pt1 | contig 10721 bp, 6 predicted proteins | sample PopdelMetagenome_22_FD_207212 | JGI IMG/M metagenome (GOLD analysis project Ga0325402, IMG submission 207212) | Populus deltoides microbial communities from Bellville, Georgia, United States - Xylem-PdKOR-R3 | ecosystem: Host-associated > Plants > Phyllosphere > Stem > Wood/Secondary xylem...
AGGACACAATAATATTTTCTGATGACTAAGACATTATCTAGATTTCAGGAGTTTCCTTGAATGAACCAAAGGGTTTTTCCTAGGAAAATAACAGCCTCAATAAGTTGGCTGAAAATTGTGCAAAGTAAAATTCAAACCGATCCACTTGGATGGCCATTTTTGAGTGAATAATGCTCAGAATATAATCATTGCAACCAAAATTAAACCAATAATCAGAGAATTATTCTTCTATACATTGCAAATCCATTAAAGCAAACACATGTATTTTGAACAATGTAAAGGTCAATGCAGAAGAAGGATCCATGATCAAGTACAGGTATGATATGAACATCACAACAATAATATCAATCACCAAACACATAATCTTGCATAGGAAGGTTGTAGCCTTTAAAGGGAACATAGCCAAACATGCCACTCGTGCAACAATATATAATTTACATTTTTCTTGGTTTATACTAACCACCGTATCCATGTAAATTTTCAACTTTGATGAACATACAAGGCTCCTACATCTTCCCAGATCTCAAAATATCCAGACTTTCTAGGTTACATTTTCCACATCCAGAGAACTTGGGGTGGCCAACCACTTCTTTAATGGTACCAATTTCCATGAAATAAAACATTGACAAATTAGACTGGCGGTGGGAATGCCGGTGCGTGAGAGGGAGAAAAAGTGAAACACCTAATGAATGCTAAGAATTTAGAACAGCGAGATACATTGTACCCATATAACAACAACCAGATTTTGTTGCTTTATTTTTAGGTGCCAAGGATGTGACAACCATAGAGAAGCCCACTCTGCCCTCACATGAGCCTTGTTCTTGTAAATTCTGTTGAGTATAAATAGTCCTAATAATTCATATCACCAGTTAAGCTATCTAAGAAACTTGACCTTTCCATGTTAAAAATAGTAACCATGGCTGCTTTCTCTCCAAAATCTACTCCTCCTTACAATGTTCGTTCGGTTAGTTTTCCAGCTCGATCACATCCTAGTGTAGCCAAACTTGAACAAGAATTGAACAAGATTAGTTCTTGGCAGGTACCAACTTCATTGAAGGCAGAAACAGTTCTCGGTCGCCTATCAAGCCTTGGAGAGATATACAGATGCGTTGAGGATCTTCTCGACTTGCCAATGACCCAACAAGCTCTATTGCAACATCGAAATGAGAAATTGATGAACGACATGCTGGATGACTTGATGAGGTACTTGGATGTATGTGGCAAGACAAGGGATGCTTGTGTCTTGATGAAAGAAAGCATCCGGGATATTCAATCTGCCCTTCGGCGAAGTAAAGCAGGTGGAGAGTTAAGAATTGAAAGCAATGTCAAAGCTTACTTTTGTGCGAGAAAGAAGATGAAAAAGGAAGTAGCAAAATCTCTCGCATCATTGACGCAAGCAGATAACATTTTCGGAGACTCTCCTTTGTTCAATGCAAGTGATCATCTCCTTTCTGCAATTGTTAGAGTGCTTAGAGAAGCAAGTCTGGTCACAGTTTCGATCTTTAGGTCACTCTTGTTATTCCTTTCTGTGCCAATGTTGAAGCCAAGGCCTAGTAAATGGTACTTGGTTTCAAAATTGGTGCACAAGGGTGTGGTCACATGCGAAGGCCAACAGGGGAACCTGAATGAATTGGAAAGTGTGGATGCTGCTCTTGCAAGCTTAGTGGTGCCCAACTCAGGTAAAGATTTTGAGGCACGGGACATACATTCTGTTCAGAAAAGGCTGGGAATTCTGGACACTAGTATTGAAGAAATTGAAAATGAATTGGACAGCTTGTTTAGGCATTTAATCCATGCTAGAGTCTCCCTCCTGAATATACTGTCCCAATAGCTAGAGGGATTTCAGTGTAAATTTTTATGTAACTATGTATCATTGATGAGATCCGAATTTTAGAGGATTTTCATCCTTTCAATTGTACAATTATGTTCACGAGTCCAGTTGTATAGCAGAAAGGTTGAGATAAAGCTTGAATTTAAGTAGATTAATTGTGATCAAACTGTTCTCTCTCTGTTTTTTATTTTCCCCCGTTGGTTTCGCTCCTTCCTGAATGTGTTAAGAGGGATTTGTTTCCTTAAGATTCCAAGACTTGATTGAACCTTGTCGTTTCTGTATATGAATTTTGGCAAAAAAAACAATCAAATACACAATGCAATACAATTCTTGAGAAATTATTAAAAAAACCAAAAAGAAACACCCTTTGTAGTATTGTCGAAAAGTTCAACCTTCAAATGGCCTTATGAGAGTCCCTCAGCTTGAACAACTTCTTACAAACTCAAGTTTATCTATTACCAGACCAATCAAATGTTCTGTTTAATGTTTACTCCAGTTTTGACAATGATTACTAGTTTGAGATTATTTGATTGATCTAAACTGCATCTATATATTATGTGCCCATTATCACGATCTAATTGCTAGCTTATAAATTATATGTGAGCCTCTTCGAATTGAGTTTTGTTTTCGTTTCGTAAATTTACTTGTTTAATTTATATTGTTAATTGAACATTTCTTCGTTTCACAATCCAGGAATTGTAGGCATAGCTAAAGAGGGCAATGGAAAGTGGTCCGGAGGAAGAAACTTCAGGGGTACTCAAGATTAAAGGATACACAAATTTTCAAGACAGAAGTAAAACACAGAACCCTTAGTGAGACATGAATAAATTAAGAAAATGTAGTAGCAGGGTCAAACTAGAATAAGAACTTGCATAATTAAGCTGTCCTTTTCTTCAGTCAGGGTTGGTGTAAACTTTATGCAGCAAGCTACCTTTCGCAATCTTTATGTTTCGTTGTGTACTATACTGATAGCCAAATTTGTCAAGCAACCTGCAGTTTTGACTTTCGAACAGAACTTTCATTGTTTCTTTCAATTTTCGCATTGCCCACATCTTTAATGCTAGGGCTTTCCCTGATGGATCTTTTTCATTTTGGAAGGAATTGCTATACTTCGTAGCTCCTCCTCCCATAGAATGACAAATCAGTCTCCAGCTTAGTAGGATTTATTATTAAAGCTCTCAATGAACTCACTTTGTCAACTGGTTCATACGACTAACAAGATTGCCGGCACCGATTTCCTTTTCTATTTATAAGTGATTGCGGTTTCCATCTCGTCATTCCAAGCTCACTAGGAATCTTCTTCCTCTCCTTCTGGACCAAGATTTTATTTGTGTTGAAATTTCCCAACACTGGTGGCACAAACAAACATAGATAATTAGCCCACACTTCAAGAGGTTTCAGTTGAAAGCTTCAAAAGAAAGATAGATTGATAGATACTTCCAGAAAAAGAAACTATTAAAGATGAGTAGGGCAATTGAGATGATTGCAGCTCCCGTAATGCCAAGTCCGGAAACCAATGCACCACGAGTTTTTTGCATTGTTATAAACCCGTTCCAGCTTGACCGGGGACACGAATCTGAGCTGAGTTTTAAACAGACAAAACTTAGGTGTATAATTAATTGGGTTAAACCGAGGAATATATCAAATTAACTTGAAACTCGAGTGAGATTCAACTTTTTTATATATATTTTTTTATAACCTATATTCACATGGATTATTTTTTAACTTTTTAATATTAGGTAGCTATATATAACGGATATTTACTTGAAATGTTTCTTAACTTTTCTATGTATGATAAATATATATAGAGAGAATTCACATCTACATAAATTATTTCTTAATTTTTTAATATGAAATAGCTAATAAATAACCTACGCCCAGGTATAATGTTTTTTAACTTGATGTATAATAGCTATATATAACATGAATTTACATGAATTATTTATTAATTTTTCTATAAATAATAGTTATATATAACCTACATCTGTATAAATAGAAGAACCTCAAATATTTAAAAAACAATTATCAAGTTAATATGAGTCCATCTGTATAATCCGAGACCGGACTAGTTTAATAACTATAGGTAGGTATTTTGTCCACCTCTCAAGATAACTCCCCATCTTTGTCTGGGCCGCCAGAGGAACCTAAAATAAAGAAAAGCCCGAGAACCCCACTAGCCTCTCTATCTCCAAGGTTTATTACTCCTTTGGGTAGTCCAGTGAGAAAAGCTCTTCGCTTAACAAAGTTTGATCCTCAAGATGCTTGGTTACCCCTAACTGAATCAAGAAATGGCAATAAATACTAACAGTGATGGAATGACCAGATGCATGATCCAAACCCATCTAAACAGTGAATGCACCAGCAGACATTTATTTGAAAAACATTTCTGTAAACTAGACAGGGAGGCTGCTATCAGCTGCACTTGGAATCCTACTCTTTGTTCTTTTTCTTTTTTCTTTTTTTGCTTTACATGGCAATATGAAATCGAAAAATCAACACCTTTAGTTTGATTGGGGCGTGAAAAAATCAGTACACAAAACAATTCTGAAAATCTCCATCAAACAAACATTACAATCACCATCCAATTCAGACTACACAAACCTAAAGGCCCACAAGAGGCTCCAACTTAACCATCCGTACTGCCATATTCTGTAGCTAAAACAACTGGATGCTCGGGCACACATTCACATGGAGATCATAAAACAAATTTGGAGGCAAAAATGTTTTCATTGATATCACAATGCCCTCAGAACCTCAGCAACAACGGCAGGTCAAAAAACCTAAGCATGTGTAAGGTCTTGACTTGTCTTCAAGTTCCATTGCCGTGGGTAATCTTTCCAAACTGTATATGCTGCTTCGAGCACAACAAAATTTGTATAAATTTCTGCAAACTCCTTCACTGAATGGATACACTCGTTCAGGAATTCCTCTGCATATCAATGAAATTTGGTGGATTAATAAATCAGCATATAAATAATGGTCAAATCATATTTGCTTTTCCCAGTAAAATATGGTGCCCTAAGCACCATCCAATAGAAGGCTGGCACCAAATAATGCAAAGTGAATGCCCATAAATGAACCCAGCATGTGGTTTGATTTGATATATTTTGTTGATCAGTAAATACAGATCCAACACTAAACAAATGGTTTAAAATACAAGATTTAAGAGTGCTAGCAAACCTTAGATATGGAACGCGTCTACGTCTTATGAGTTCATAGGTAGTTTGATTTGTGAGAATAAGATAGCTGCATCAAAAATCATTAAGTTAATTAATCATGCTGAAGCAGGCTAGATGTATTTCATGCAAGTAGACAATTTTTATGATCTTTATCTATTTATTGGGTGTAAGGCCAGTTGTTTTCTGCCATTGTCAGTGAAACTTCAGAAGCAAAAAACAAGTGCAAACATGAATTAAGCCATAATCTGCTTCCAGCTTTTCCCTTTCATACTGGCATGCTGCAACTGGATATCATTTCCAATTCCTTGTCAGCTTTTGCATGATCTTTACAGCATGAGTAACTATTCCTTGGTCCAATTGGGATTGAGCTTTAGAAGCTTAACAAGGGAAGATTTTCTTTTTCTTCCCTCAGAACCTAGTGAACAATGGATCGTTTACTGGTCTCAATGAGCAAACAGGACAAGCACTATTGTAAGAAAAAAGATGAGCCAACTAATCATTTTTTGGACCTGGCCATTTCCTTTTCAAGTGGTATTCAGATTTATTCTTAAAATGGACAAGTTAATTCCATGCTCCTACTTTTCTGTTAAAACTTTCCCACCCATCAAAATGAGATCATCAGAGAAAGCATTAGAAAACGAACTAATATGACATTAGGATAACTAAGTCAGCTCACTAGAAACACCAGAAACAACAAGCGGGATATTCTAGTTACTCTTGTGGCTTTTAGAGTAAACATAAACATGACAAAAAAGAAGCAATGCTCAGAAACCATGTTTCTAAGAATCTCACGTGGGAAACAAAGTACTGAGTGAATGTAAACACTTGCCTATGGAAAATGAGGAGCAGCAGGAGAAAGATCACGGCAAATGACAAAGTAACCAATAGCAAGATCATAATCACATCCTTCCACCTGACAGTACAGCATAATTTAGATTAAATCTAAAGCTGCAGGAGTCGTAAAAGCTGATCATATGTGTAGCTAAGTTAAAACTTCATCATTGAAACCACTGGTACCAGCATGATCATAAAGCTCGATGACTACTCTTTCCCTTTTCTCCTTTCTTTATTAGCAAGGCACCAGGGCCTTTCAATGAAAGTAACAGAAGCGGTGAAGAAAAAACAGAGAGGACTTCAAAAAATATACTGTACCAAGCTCTTGAGATGTTAGCCTTCAAGTATGTGATGTACAAGATGCCAGTCCAAATGCATAGTGCAGTTTCTTCGAAAATGTACCACCTAAAAAGAACAAAAATATCGGAAGTGCATTAGAAGTATACGGAAAATTTGAAAAAGTCAGCCTGTAGATCTAATTTGGATGGAAATTCACATAGATGATTAATAAGATATCCCCAGGCTGGCTATGTCATTTGTCTACGTTTAGAGTGCTTCCCCGCAAAAAAACAAAAAGTAGAAAGAAAGAAAGAAAGATAGATAGAAGGCAGGAATGATGATCCTACATGTTTCAACTGGCATGCTTTATCAAAAAGTAAACTATAGAAACATAAATGTAATGTTGGGAACAACAACCATTATGCACACAAAACTTCTCTTTTGTCAATAAGACCATCCAAGAGCAAAGCTTTAATCCATAGAGCTGGTCCCTTGCAGCTAAATTTCAAGCAATCAAAATTCCATGATGTAAATCATTTTATCCAATGCAAACGGAGTTTATCTGAATGCAAAATGACTATGACATTGTATAACAAAATGTCAGCCTTTCTCTTCATCAAGCAAACATGTTAATGCTAGCATGTGGTGGGCATCAGATCCATAAAAGATAACTAGAACAGATTATAATTGACATTGAACAGCTGTGGCCTAAGCTTATGATGAAGTATAACCACTCTTATGGAATTTGAAGCAAGGTCCATTTTGTTACAATCCATCCAACACAATTTTCTGTAGAGGACTTCAAAAGGATAAAATGCTCACCAAAATCGACAATGATTTCCCCAGCCAATGCATGCCCCAAGCCAAACACAATGATGGTCAAACTGAAGAACACATCTATCACAATCATGGCAATGCTTCGCTCGTGGAGGCTGCAATTATGGCAAAGAAAAAAAGTAAACAACAACCAAATGCTACCATAATGGTGAAATAGAGTTCCTCGAAAAGAAAAAAAAAACATGTTTGTAACAACACAGCTCCATCAGAAACTTCATAATTTATGCAGTCAAATGACGGTCAAAATACGAACATCGGGAGAAATAAGACCACAGAGCAGGAAAAGCAGGATGTCTGGAAATTGGCTAAATTTCTCCAGAGGTTTAAAGCATCATCAGTTAGGACCAAGATTTTTACTCAGCAACCTAATGCAACCTCATGTTTCTATCAAAATTATTGGAAACAGAACATTAGTTACTTTTTTTGCACAAATTCCTGCAAAATGTGTGTATTTTTAATTCATTGCAAGAGAAGAAAAGGTTGTCCATGAAGGAGATTGCAGTGAACTTTGAAAGGTTAGTGATGGGTAAGTACTTCATATCATCTCTGATCATTTTTCTTCTGCATATTCATTTGTAGATTTATGAGATGATCATTTAATGTAGGCTATCAAATATTGGAAAAAATAAAACAGCAATAGAGAGAGCAGTTTAAGTGCAGTTGTGCTTCCAAGCTTAAAGGGGCATTGCACCAAGTCTTGGGCTTGCATTCACAGGGGTGTATGTTCAAGTCTTGGGGACCAACTGATTCGTGCAAAAATGCTGAAGGACAAAACACCATCCAAATTCTCCACCCAGAACTTTTCAATGGGCTCATAGTTAAGTAATTGCCTCCATGAGAAATAATTGGGAACAAAAATTCATTTAGGCACTATTAGATGCTCCACTCACCCTAAATAAGTCGACCTACTTTCTTATATAATCAATAGAACAGTATGAAAGCAGGTAGTTCTAGATTTAAGCATTCTAGAGTTGGAATGAGATTTTAATTGATGCAACTGAGTGTATAACACAAACTAGGATGTAAACATGAGATAAGAAATACCTGTTCAACACTGCAAAAGGAACATGTCAAAGTTCTGTGAAAAAGGCAAAGTAGTCAGTAGTAGAGTATGTTAGTTTTTAAATAGATACAGAACGACTGCATCTTCTTTTCCCCTTTGTAATCATCACATGAAATCATATAGAAATGAACTCAGTGGCACTACAATCTATTCAATTTCCAGATTTATATCTCTGCTAAGATTTTGTCGAACATCATGTTATCAAATTGAAGAAAACAACAAAAATTAATAATGGGGGAACTTAAAAACTTCATCATCTTCACTTTTCAAGACCTTGTGTCCAGACCTTTTGCATCAAATCACATAATCTTCTAAATTCAAGACTCTGGATACAGTTAAGGTTTAGTCTAGGCATTGGCACTTTTTTGAACAAACTAAGTTCTTTTTACATCGAAGTTATCTCACTGCCACTGCAGTCAAGAACAAACAATGACTGTCTTTGGTCAAGTGGATAACAATCCAATCATCATCTAAGAGGCAACAATACACTAAAGCCAGCCAATCATCTTGTGACATAACAGACCAACAGGCCAAAGGAAGGGATTCCTGCATGTTCCCAGCATTCATAGTTGTCATTGATTAAAACATCCAAGCACACATATCTGCAAAGCAATTGCATACCTAACAGACGTTCCAGGTGGATACATGTCCAGAACAAGCTCTGTCCAAGATGTAACAGTACTTCGTGGAATATTTCTTTCTGACTGACTTCCTTCCACAGTAATAACCAAGCTTCCATTTTTGCTTGAAGCAGGCTGTCTTTGCTTAAACATTATAACAATTGATAGTCAGAGAGATCAATTTGAATGCAATTCCACTCCAGTTTATTTTAATTAGTGTTATTTGCAATGATTTCCTATTAAAAGAAACTTCAAAATCAGGGCTTACTTGGACAGCATTGATGCCTTTCTAAATAAAGAGTTTTTCTCACTCACATCCCTCATTGCATCAAGGACATAGCTGAAAGTGTTACAAAAACAGGGAAGAAAACAAAACAAAAGAGGAAGAGAGAATATTAGGCAAGTAGTTATATAAATCACAGAAACTAATGAAATATATTGCAGAAATAATGAGTTCTAATCACAATTCAGATTGATCATAAGGCATTACAACTCCATCAAAATTTACCCGGGAGAAGAATATGACGCAACAAAGTATTGAATCAATGTTGCAACAAACAGCAACAGATATAATCCCGTGTAGGACCTGAAGGGGGGGAAATGGCAAATAAATTCGTCAACGTTATGCTACATTGCACACTCAAGTTAAAGCAAAGATGAGAACCATATCAAAGAAATTTTAACAAATTTTAAAAACACATCAGTAGTTACACCCTCCTTGCATAGATTCGATAACATCCACTAACAATCACATAATTATGCGCTCTATTTACCATAATATTTACCTAAAGTTCACATCACAAAGTAAATATAAAAAACACCCTTTGATTACCATGCTAGCATAAATAAACATCAAAGGTTTGTGAACATGTTCACAGTGAATAATTAAGAATCTTGAAATTCCTAAATTTCCTCTCATTGTCAAAAGAAAAAAAGGCCTAATTCACCTAGCATTTCCCAACCAATTTTATAATTTCACCTTTTTTTGCGCAAACTTGCAAATTATCTTGCTGAAACAGTAATCAATGTTAGCTATTGACTGTAATTAATTCATTTTACCTCAAAAACTCAGTTCATTAAATTCTTTTGACCAATTAACTTCCTAATCCAACATCACTAATATGATCATAACAAGCCACCTTCAACTAAATTTTCAATAATTCAATAACCCATTACAAGTTACACTCCAGCAATCCAATTCAATCAACAAAACCAAAAGGTAACAAACTTTCACTTTTTAACTCGATCATTACTCTCAAAAAAAGAAAGAAACAAACAACATACCATGGCTCTTGTTTTGTTTTCTCTATTAAATCACCGTCAAAAAGAAAGAGAATGCCCGCATAGACAATATGCAACACCACTAATGCTGCTTTCAACCCCAACGAAGATCTCCTTGCTACACAAACAAAATTACACCATTAACCACAAAAACAAAAGAAACCCATTATTTCATTTCTGATTTTCTATCAGAAAGTCACCTGGATCGGCAAGGCAAGGAACAAAACGGTGGCAGAAATTGAAAATCGACATGGAAGGTAAAATAATCATTAATTGAGAAAAAGTAAAGAAAAAAGACTAAAAAGAATTCTGGAAATTAAAAAAGAGAGAGAGAGAGAGAGAGAGAGAGAAAAGAAAGCAAGAGTGATGGTTATCTAAAAAAGGACTGATTTTGAGAGAAAATTAAGAAGAATTAAAAAAGAAAAAGATAGGGAAAATGGGAGAAATGTTAATGTTGCCTGTTAAAACTAATTAGGACCTCTACGAGAAAAGAGTACGGATTCTGAGGTCGCGGACTTTCAGTAAGGGTATCTATACCACTTTGGAATAAAACAGGAGAGTGTTAAGGAGAAGGCTTCCAGGAATTAAAGTCTGTTTAATTTATGGGGTTGACCAGTTGCTGTAGTGGTAGTAGCTTGAAAGGAAGTTTTACTGTATTCGTCGTCACAAAGTACGTGCTTTTTTTTTAGTTTTTTTAAATTAAAATTATTTTATAATTTTATAATGATATTAAATTTTATTTTTATTTAATTATCACATTTTTATGATATAAATTTCAGATTTTATGGGTTAATTTA
>Ga0325402_1006968_pt1 | contig 10720 bp, 5 predicted proteins | sample PopdelMetagenome_22_FD_207212 | JGI IMG/M metagenome (GOLD analysis project Ga0325402, IMG submission 207212) | Populus deltoides microbial communities from Bellville, Georgia, United States - Xylem-PdKOR-R3 | ecosystem: Host-associated > Plants > Phyllosphere > Stem > Wood/Secondary xylem...
GAATTTGTACATTGGAGTTTCCTTAATTTCGATTTTTTTTCAAATTTGTACATAATTTCTTTTTTATTTTGCTAAAGGGTTTCACTACGAATTTGAAATATCAATAAAATAAGTACCACGATATTTTATTTTATTTTTGACGATAAAGGAGAAAAAATGAGTGATCTACAATAAATCAGCTATATTTTGACTACGCACCATCTATTATGAAAAAGAAGATGATAAGAAATAAAATAATATGGCACAAGTGTAATTTTAATTATTGAGACCTGCCGAGTATAGTTATAAGACCTGCCCAGCTTGGCAGGATAGCCCGAGATTTGGAGTTTTAGCGGGTTTATTTTATTCAAAACTCAGGGCAGCAATTGATTTGGAGAAAATCATTTAACTTGCTAGGTTAATTTAAAACTTAAATGATCCAATAGGTAAAGATATGTATTTTTGTTAAATATTTTTTTAATTAAAAATCTTTTTTATATATATTTTTTAATTAGTTATTAATCAATTTCAAAGTTCATTATATAAATACTAAAAGAATATTTTATTTTTTTAATATGAGATTTGAAATTTTTATATATATATGCTCTATGTTTACAATAAAAAAAAGTTATTTTTTTAATGTAAAATTTGAAATCATTTAGTATATATACTTTATGTTCACAATGAAAAAGTAATGCTCTTTTAATGTGGGATAAAAAATATTTTTAATTTAAATACTTCAACTTAAAATGATAAGATAATATATTTTCAATATGGGATAAAAGGTATTTTGAAATAATTTTTTAAACTTTATTATTTACAACATGTATAGCTTATATTTACATGAATTGATTCTTAATTTTTTTTATATAAAATATTAAAATTTCAAATATTTTTTAAAAGTATTTCTGGGTTGATTTAGGTTAACCTGAGTCAACCAGTATAACCTGAGACCCGGTTTCTTAACCAGGTTAACCCCCGAATCAGGGTTTAATAACTATGTTGCCGAGTACCGATACACACCTTAAGGTATATCTATTATGTTGGTTTTTAATTTTCATTATAAAAAATCACATTTTAATTATTTATTTTCCATGATCAGTTAATCCACTAATCGATACTAATTAAATTCTTATACAATTGTACATTAAGATAAATAAAATATTCTTAAATATTGATCTCGAAATTTGAAATAAAAAAATAAAAAAATAAAGTAAATCGTGAATGAAATTACATTTCAATTATTGATGAGCATTTCTTCTCTTAAGATTGAAATATTCATAAACAATAAAGGTAACAATTTTATTTTTAAATTTACATTAAATGCAAAATTATTATCCTAAGATAAAACTTATTTATTCCAGTGTTGTTAAATTTAACATAATACCTAGTTCAAGATTAAAATTAAAATTAATCTAACTAATTTAGATAATTAAAACTTAATTTTTTAAAAATAAAATTATTTTAGATTGATTTGATTTAACCTATTAATTTTATAACTCATATTAAATTTTTTAAATTTGTTTTGTCTAATGAATTTGATTTATCACTTTAATAATAAAAAGGTAAAACGCAAATTAAATTTTCAAACAACCCATGATGTTTGAATTATTCAGTTTGATAAATCCAAGTACCATTAAAAACCTTTTTTTAAAAAAAAAAATAGACTCTTTGCATGGCTATAGGTTTTGAAAATTCATATATCTAATTTAGTAATTGATATATTTATTACTTAAAAATCTTTTATTTTTTTTCTTAATTCTCAGGTTTAAATTTTAATTCATGTTAAAATAATATAAATATATTTTTATCTTCCATTAAAAACAATATTTATACTATTTAATAAAAAAAGATATATGTTCTCATCATCAAAAATATATATTAAAAAATCAAATAAAACTGTCATATTAAAACAAAATTAAAGACCAGATGGGCCCTTTTGCTCGGTGATGAGTAGGGAATGGGCCTTAATAGTTTATACGGGCCTGAATTACATAAACCCTCTTTCCTCCTGCAAAAGGCAAAAAAATTCTAACACGACGACCTCTCGAGTTCTCGTAACTGGGTAAGGACTCGTCGGACTCACAGTCACAGCACCGCAATTCATCGGCAATGGCACCTTCTTTCAAACGGAGAAGGAGACTCTGCAAGTCGTCGTTTTGAAGCCCTTCCATTGCTCAAGTCTCAATCTACCCTGATCAAATCCATTACCAACCACTTCTCTTCACAAACATTAAAGGTGAGCCTCTTAAATTTGCCTTTTCTGCTTGTGATCTTAAAATAAATGCGAGGAAATGAGAAATTATTTTTTTTGTTAAGAATTTAGATTTTTTTAAGTAATATAAACTGTTTGATTTAGTTTCTGTTTTTTTTTTTTTTGATATATTGTTGCTGTTATTTTTTTTTTTTTTGAATGCGGGTGTAACTGAATAATTAACTATTCATGATTTAAATTATAAAAAATGACCGGTTTTTCGATGGTTAACCGGAGATACAGTTACTTACATGAATGCAAGTGGCCTTTAGAAGCAATTGATATGCACCATGTTGTGGTGAGGATGTGTAATGCAAAGGGTTTCTCATTGTTGTCGCAAATGCCGCGTCGTATCTTTTCCTAGTTAAGGTAAAAGAATTGTCTTTGCTGTGATTTAATTTTTCACGGTTCAATGTGATACAGTTTGATATCCATGCTTTCTTCAAGACTACGTAATATTGAAGGAATGGATAAGTGGGATTTGTTTAGATCTTGTAAATTTTCACCTTGTTCTTGGAAATGCGTTGATGTCTCTTCCTAATTGAGATTAAGAATTGTTGAGTTCTAGCGTGATAAAGCTGATCTATTAGTTTGGCATTTGTGTTTTTGTTAGTACTGGGATTCGTGTGAAATTGAGCTGCATATGCTAACCTTCTATAAAAACATTGGGTTAATGCGAGAAACAATAACTAGGTTCTGTTTAGTCATTGTAATCCTGGACCTTCTCTTCATATCTTTGCAAGAAGGATACATCTGGTTTCATTTGTTGAGTAAATTAGCTGGTTTACTCTAGTGCTTTGAGTAATTTGTGGGGTGAACTAATGTAATGGCCATCAACTAACAGGATAAATCAATCACCATTCTTTTGTGGGGCTTTCTTCTGAGTGTGCTCCTTGTCAAAGTAATGTTTTGGAATCATGTCATGAAAGGTAAGAACTGGTGGAGTTGGGTTCTCAATTTTTTTGAGAGTATTATAGTTCGCTAGCTTCCAATGGTGGGATAGGATAGACTGCATTATGTGATTTGATGTCGGATAATTATGTTTGCTTTCTGTACTTATTTTTATGCTTGAATGATAGAGAGTCCGTTGTGGTTATACCAACTTTCGGAGTTCAACTTGAAACACACGATGTAAGGTACATTTCTTCTTCTTTTTATTTGAATTTCATTCTTTTGTGTAAATTTCATCTCTGTACAAGCACATATAAATACACACTAAAACAAATTCTAATTTTGTCTAATCTAGCAATATAAAAATGTCATGCAATTATACTGCTATGACTACATAAGTGGTTTGGGTGCATTATATTGATTGTGGTGATAAAAGCTACCTATTTACGGAAGCTTACCATCGGACAGTGATATGAAGTCTGAACAAGTGATTGTACTGAAATGAGATGATTGTTTTCTGTAGCCATGCGTTTTGTGTGTTGGCGCACTAAATTGATGAATATGCTGTAATCTATCACTTTGATGTGGTTCCAAATTGTATTTTAGGGGAATATTTAGGTTCTGAATTCATGTTTCCAGCATTTTTCTGTATTTTCATTCTCTGGGATCAAATTTCTCAACCATTTTTTCATCTCCGGGATCAACTATATTTGTCACATGTTTCTATCATAGAAAAAAATGGTCATTGTCCTACCTAGCCTTTTCCATTGCAGGTCATTTTGCAAGGGGTTATAGGGTCGAGTTCTCCCTTTGAAAAATATTTTACCATCATTTTTCTCTTCCTTTAAAACTTTTTTTTTGTCTATGCAGTGGAAGAATTGTCCATCGCTTTATTCCAATTGGCAAGATTTTGAAACCGGTGCTGCTGGAATGTGTATCTCCAGTTACTTGTTACTGGAGCTTGTCTCTGCTTCTGCGTGGAGAAGCAGAACTAATGTTAGTTTTTGAGGTATACAAATATTTCGCATTTCAGACTTGAATTTCAAACAAAAGATTTGACTGATTAAATGACATTAGGAGGCATGAATTACATGAAATTGCAGGTCGTGGGGTATTACAAATAAAACAGGATCATGTATGGCTTTTAAAAACTAAAGATGGTCGACGATTGAGGATTTTTGTTGTGCTGTTTCTTAATTATAGTCTTAAACTTCACCAACATGATTTCCATGTTCAGGAATTACGGCCTCCCGTGAAGATGTTGATCCCTATCTGGAAAGCCTTGTGTGATGCTTCTGGCATTAAAGAAGGTTCAGATACCTGGAAGGATGCCCAACTAAAGAGATGAGATGCACCTGGGAGTCAGCAGAGTACCATTTGCAGAAAAGCAGGCCTTAAGAGATAATGTTTATCTTATCCTCTTAACACCAAAAAAAAAATTAATCATTAGCCATTCCTGCTCACAATTTACATCATCAATACACCATCATTTCATGAGGGCCATTTTTCTCTCGGAATAGATTGGTGCTTACTTTTGAAGCCACCTTGAGAAATTCTGTACATGGAGATATCATCAGATTCAATAAAGCTTATTCTTTCTTACTGGGTAAAGGAACAGAAATTACCAACTTTGACTGATGGTTAACCTAATGCTATGTAAAACAAAACAAAATCATGATTTTTCACTGGCGTCCCAGCACTCACCCTCACAGAAAATGACCTTTTGCGGCTTGTTGCGCTGGATTGAAGGAACAAATGATGAAATTGAGGCTAGTTATCAAACATGATTATGATGGAGCATGTTAATCTTGACTTCAAATTGAACATAATCTAGAGCAAACTTGAAACCTAGCACAAGATCCGTGAAGATGGTGGGTCTCCTCTGTAGACTGCTGACGATGTTCGTAATCGTCTGAATACGGTTGCCCGCGATAGACCCACCGATCAGGCGGTACTGACCCTAGCATCAGAGAAAATGTCCTTCAGTGGATCCCCACCCTCTAACGTGTGCCGCGCAGATAGTCACCAAGTATGGAAATTTACAGACACCTTCCCTTCAATGTCCTGGCATGAGAGATAATCGTATTTTGTGAGAACGAGTGTTGATCTTTCAGTGAATGTGACGCGAAACTGCAAGTACTTTCAAATAGAAATATGGCAGTCTCCATCCATCAAGGGTGTCTTATCCTCGATGTTGCCAAGGGAGAAGAGCTTCCTTTGTCAATTATGTTGTTGTTGACGTTTTGTTTTTTCAATTTAAACGATATATTTGGTTCTGAAGTATTTTGATTTGTTGTTTTGAAGTTGCATTGTGTATATATGTAATTTAAAATATTAATTTAATAAAAATAATTTTAATTTAAATTTAAAAATAAATTAATTTAAAATTATACAATTTAAATTGATAAAAAAAAAAGTTGAACTGATTTGATTTAATTGACTCGATGAGTTTTGACGATTGGATAATTAGTAAAAATATAATTTGAATAAAAAATTCAAAATAATATTTTTTAAAAAAAATTATTAAAACGATAATATATTGGATCGATTCAAATCAATAAGGGTTAATATTTTAAATCCATGACCTGAGTTATAAGACTATAATAATAAAAAACAAAACAAATCAAAATAAATTATGAAACTCAAAATTCTCAATAAACATGTTATTGAATAATAAAATTAAAAAAAAATTATTTAAAAAAACGTAAAAAATAACGTTTTGAAACAAAATTACAAATTTAAATAAAATTATAAAAATATCATTAATAGTCTCGTAAGACCTTTATAAACTCTAATTTCTCTAAAAATTTAACTTGAAGTATAATAACATATAATAAGACTCTTCATCCTAATCAAATAATTAAATTGACAGATATGATTGATCAATATCGTATAACTAGATAATATTTTAAAAAAAATATTATTTCACCAGAACAGAATAGCAGAAAATGAAACCAAAACATTTAATTAGGATTTGAGTAGAATTTATGAAACAAACTGATATTCCGATCGAGTAAGATAAAATATATTTCTATTTAATCTGTTTTTTAAACTGAAACGAGATATAACAATCATTTCAAATAGAACAGCGTGGAATTTACAACCTTCCTTTAAATAACTATTATAGCTTAGGATGCTTACCTTACCGTCCCTCCCTCTCTGTAGGGACCCTGTTGGGAGATTGAGAGATAAGAACATGAATGCTTTTGAACTACCCACTTGCTTTAAAAGCATGTAGACATCCATTAGTAAATAGACCAAGGATATTGGATGTTAGCATATTAGCATAATTGGCAAAAAAAAAAAAGACTTATTTCGAGGACTGTTTTTTTTTTTTTTCATTTGATATTTAAAAGCATGGGGTATATATCCGCACAATATGCTGCTGCTATTAGATGGTAATCTTAAATGGTAATTTCATGAATTAAGATATCTTAAACTCGAGTGAGTTGGTTTAGATAAAAAGAGTATGTTATTTGAAAAGTTTGTCTCGGTGTTGATTTAATTTAAAGTTTAAGTTGTAAATTTTCCGAGTTAATTTAATTTTGTTTTTAAAATATTGTTTAGATTAAAAAATACAAAGTTTTTTAATAGTTGACTCTACAAGCCAAGCCGAATCTTACCACTATACTCCTATGTATTTGAATTCAGAACGCAAATCATATTATAGAGTAAAAAATCATGAATTTTCTAATTCTAGCATGGACATGTTTCTGATTGGATAATAAGATAAATTTAGTTTTAATAAGTAGAAATTGAAAGAGGAAGGGAGTTTCCAGCACAATGAAAATTGCTAATCTTGCACTGCATGCACGTACGTTTGCTTAGTATGTGTTTCAAACTCTCATAGGTACGTGTGATCACACGAATCCCTCCATTTTATTTCCTTTCAACTGTAGATGTGGAATGTGATGCAAACTAATGGCTAAATTAGGGATATTCTTGTTTGAAATTGTAAAACCTTTGTTTTGACAGACTTGGCAATGTCCATATAGGTTTGCTTACCTCGTCTATGTATGGCTAAACATACAAAGCCTAGAGATAAAATTCCTTGTTTTTGTTAGGCAAAAGCATGGAGTTAGTGTCAGATATTTGACTATGGAATTGGTATGCTATCAAATCCTTCAACAAACCCAACAAAAAACGAAGATCTTTCGGAGAAGTGACTGCAAGTGACAACGATTACTGACCATAAAGTCCCAATTAACCATGCATGTGGGGTGGCTTGATTTGTGAAGGTTAGCTTAGCTTAGCTTCCTCCATAATTTCTTGCCACCCCACCTGCAGCTGTAACACTTTGCCTCGTCCCATAGTACAGTTTTTCATCTCTAGGAACTAATCGAATCCATCATTGTCAAAATCCATCCATGCCAGCAAACTGTACCATAGTTTGGATTTGTGAGGAGAAAGCTAAATGAGCAACAAACGCTATGTACGATTTGTTTGCAACTTTGAGTACACACACCTGTAATTGGGTTCCACCACCACACGAGCATGATCCAAGCACATTAATTGATTGGACTGGTCATAAAAGAATTAACCCTAGCTGGTTTTGATGGTGCCAATCCACACTAGCCAGTACTGTAGACTCTTGGGGCATGCTAGCATGCTCGTGACCATGCTGGCCATCACGTGAACTTCACATGGTATACCTTCTCTGTGTTCAAAATTAACACCACCGACGAACTACTTCATGGGGGAATATTGGAACCCCACCCTGCCCTTCTATGGTGACCAATTACCAAAGAAACATGCACCAAACCCTATATTATATTAGTGGGGTACCGTGCTTTGTCTAGCTAGCTAAGATCACTCTCCTCTCTCTCTCTCTAACATTATTGACCTTTGCAATGTAGAACTAAACTCCGACAAAAAGAATCCTTATTATTGCAATAGGAAAGTAGAAGAGAGTGTTATGGTTTTAGTATCATCATAATCAAGAAAATCAAGAGAATGTTTTCTAAGTAGTAGTAGAACTACCCGGCCCCCATTATTATGGAGGTTCTTGAATGAGAGAGAGTTCATGCATCATGATATGTTTGACGAACTTCTTGCCGACATGCTGGACATGTATATTGATGAAATCATGTGCACAATCCTACAAAATATATTCTGTATGTTGCCAGAGGCAAATGCCAATTGTCAATGATCATAAATGATGAAGTTTTTTGTTTACTTAACACCAATTTGTAGTAAGGTATAGACATATATATGTATATGCAAATTGCACTTCCGTGCGTTACTACAAATAATTCGATTCTTTTTAATTAGTTAATTATAATTTCAATAAAACACAATGCCTTTTTGTTAAATATATTTTCTTATTATTTTAACCGTGTGTTTAGTGATACGATATAGAGTGTTTAATTTTATATAAACATTTTAATTTTTTTTATTATTATTTGCAATAACATATCAAAATTATTTAAAAACATTCATTTTAATATTTTTTTTCAGATGAAATACTATTTAAAAAACAGATTAAAACATAAAAATAAGTATTATTTAAATAACTTTGAGATTAAATATCTATAAAAACTAGAATATTTTGAATTATTCGAACCCAAAGACTAACTCTCTACGAGGAAAATGGTAACATTTTTACTCTCAAAGTTGAAATGGACCTTGGTGGTTAAGGTCAATCCAGTCAAGAAAAGCTCATGCTTGCCCAAGTTGCATGGTGTAATTTGCTTTCAATCTAATACTATATAGATCAATAAACTGTCCTCATACCATACAGAAGCCTGTAGTATTTTCCAGAAATCATCAGACTATGCTGTACTAACTAAAAGTCATATTGATTTAGATTGTCAGTGGGTCATGTACCCTAACCAAATTTAAGAAAGGGGGGCCTCGAGTTGTTGAACGTATGGACACAAGAACAAGCTGGGGTTCAGACTTAAGAGTTAAGACGATGACGAGAGCTCCCCGGGCTAACTGGTCCTAGCACGTTAGTGCACCCTTTCCTTACCTGTCGTATCAATGCTAGGCTTTTGCCCGACCTAACTTCTATGTTGTCCCTGACTCACTCTCTCTTACAGGACAAGATGGCCAACTTCGTATGCCTTTAATTCTCTCTCCCACTTATATATATATACATGTTTCACACTTTCAAGCAAGAAGTATCCATCAGCCAACTCGCCCCGTTTCTTGCTTTTGTTCATATTTTATTACTACTACCTTAAAGCATTTTGTGCTACCTTACTTGCTTGTTAATCAATATCTAGAGGGTATCATGGAGCTTCAACTAGGTCTTTCCCTTCCAACCTACAATTTTATTGAAAACTTTGACCTGAACAATGGTGGGTTTGAGCCCAAAGATCAGATGCTTGGTTCGAAACCATGGATCAGCTGTGAAGATGGTAATTACTTGGACAACAAACGTAGCTTTGAAGTAGCCTTTGAAAAGAATATCAAAGATGCATCTCAAGAATTGCCTTTACTTTTATGGAGTGGCCAACCAAATGATGAAGATGATTGGAATGGAGAGAAGAAAATCTCTCGTAGCATTAACAAGTGAGTTGTGAATTGTAATTAGTATGATCAGACCCCTTTTCTTGTTTACAAGTCTTAGCCAGGCATGCATAATCTGACTACAATATTTCATCATGATTTTACAGGAATGATGAAGAGGAAAATCAAGTTGTGGGGTGGCCACCTATTAAGTCATGGAGGAAGAAGGTGCTTCATCACCAGCATCAAGCTGGTCATGTTGTGAATAGTACTAGAATGGCAACAGCTGGGAATTATGAATATGGTACTGGATCAAACTCCAAGTATGTCAAGGTGAAGATGGAAGGAGTAGCAATAACAAGAAAGATTGATTTAAGGCTCTACAACTCTTATCAGACACTCACAAAATCCTTGATCAGCATGTTTGCTAAATGTAAGTAGTAACTGCAATTAATATTCGTCATCACATATATACAAATATCAGTGCCAAATTCCTCAAAGAAAATGTTGTAATAATTGTTTGATTTCTGGTTTTGGGTTCAGGCAAAAACCTTGAAAAAGATGCTGCACGTTACAGTCTGACATACCAAGACAAAGATGGGGACTGGCTAGTTGCAGGAGATGTTCCATGGCAGTAAGTACCAATACTTCTTGATCTCTTCAATTTATTTATTTTTTACTTACTTCCATTATATATGTTTATTGAACTTCAATTAGCAGCAAGGTTAAGCAATGTACTGTGAATTAATTAGCCACAAATTTGAAATTTATGGTATAATTTTGCAGGACTTTCATGGAGTCTGTGCAGCGTTTGAAGATAGTGAGGAATGCTGGTTAAATTGGTTTGGATTGATGATCAATTATTGTGTCCTTGTGTTGCAGTGTACTATAAGAGATCGTATGTATTTATACCCTAGTGTTAGAGGAAGAACATAATTAATTAGATTATTAAGCCTTTAATTATATGTTGAATTGGATGTAATTGAAGTAATTTAGCATTGTAAGTTTGTAATCTTTGTTGTTAATTCCATCATATAATGTTGTCTTGCTTTTGAGAGTGAAAATGTTGATATATGTTAATGCCATATCTTACGAGAATTCGGACTTTGTAAATCATCTTTAGAAAATTATGATCTTCATCAT
>Ga0325402_1006970_pt1 | contig 10719 bp, 5 predicted proteins | sample PopdelMetagenome_22_FD_207212 | JGI IMG/M metagenome (GOLD analysis project Ga0325402, IMG submission 207212) | Populus deltoides microbial communities from Bellville, Georgia, United States - Xylem-PdKOR-R3 | ecosystem: Host-associated > Plants > Phyllosphere > Stem > Wood/Secondary xylem...
TTTTTTTTTAATGTAAGTCTAGACTTCTACAAAGTCTGATTCGCAGTTAGGCGTGGCTTGTTCTTCCTGTCTCAAAGTTTTTATCTTTTGATTGCCCATTCATTATAAGAGACTTTCTTTTTCCTTCTAGGCTTTTTTTCTTTAAAGAATTGATTCTCTACTTCCTTCTTCAATAGAGACCTTTACCAATTCTTTCTTTTCTTCTCAGTTTTATGGTAATTTTGATTTTTTCAATGCCATAGTTTTTTAAAAAAATAAATAAATATAACACTTCAATTGTGATCGCCAATTATTTCAAATTTTTTTGTGCTTGATTAACTAAGAAGACTTTTAATTTCAAAGTTCAGCACCTATCATTATTGGTGTCTTGTGAGAATCCAAATTCCTGTTACTCAAATGCCTTTTTCTTACAAGAGATTCCAATATATTGCAAGGTCTAGCCACACTTCAACTCTATTTTATTTAAAAAAGTAACCGCGTTACGCGATAAGGCTAACCAATCCTTCATGCATTATTCCTCAGAACCAAATTCACTTGAATTTTCCGATCCTGGTTATCTCCCTTCCAAATAGATTAACGAAAAGGAAGCACCGATTCTTTCTTTTCTCTTCCACTATGCGGACTTTGAACTTGGTATCTTACCGAAAGGAGGGCTAGCTAGCTAGATGCGAATCAACTTGCAAGAGAAAGTAAAGAATAACCTTTTCCTCTACTTTCACTTTTCCCTTTTATATGCTTGGTGACCTCTTCTTCCTCCCCTCATGAATTCGGCATGATATTTTCCTCAACTTGCATGAAAGCTACAGTGCAAGTACATCCATACGTTTTACTCCATCGATCATAGCATAGAATGAGAACCTTTTCTTTCATGATATTCTTCCGCGTAGAGGATATAAAGTTAAATGGAATCAGGAGCTTAAATAAGCACTGAGGTTATAAACAATGTGAATACAGCAACTCATCATATCGTAATATCAAACAAAAATGTCGCACTTGAGTTTTCTCAATTTTCATGGTCTTCCAAGAAATTCCTCCTCATCATCACTAACACCAACCGAGTCAAGAATTTATAGGGAGAAGAGGCAAAGCTTTAGTGTTTCAAAATCCATGCAACAAAACGTAATCCTGGGACAAAGTTCTAATGAGTCAAAATCTTTCCAACCGAATGTGGAAGAGATGAAATGGGTGTTTGACAAGTTTGACCTCAACAAAGATGGCAAGATTTCTCGTCAGGAGTACAAATCAGCACTGAGGGCCTTAGGCAAGGGGCTAGAGGAATCTGAAATGGTCAAGGCATTTCAGGCTACTGATATTGATGGGGATGGGTACATAGACTTCAAAGAATTTATGGAAATGATGCATAACATGGGAGATGGAGTCAAGAGCAGTGACATTGAAAGTGCTTTTCGAGTGTTTGACTTGGATGGGAATGGAAAAATAAGTGCAGAAGAATTAATGGAGGTCTTGAAGAGGTTGGGAGAGAGGTCTAGCTTGGATGCTTGTCGTAAAATGATTCGAGCAGTGGATGGTGATGGGGATGGTTTGATAGACATGAATGAATTCATGGGCATGATGACCCGTACCATGAAAACGTGTTAGGGTCCATTTGGGCCGGATTGCTATATATGATGACTCTCTTGTCTGCAACAAAGACCTGATTGTTATTTACAGTTGATTTCTCTTCTTTGTTAAAGTTGGCAATTCATTCCCCCGAGCATTGTATCCTCGGAGGAATAATTCGACGTATCTAGAGTTGTGTTCTTCCTTTAATATAAAGTTGAGATTCATGAATAATTTTTATAATGAATCTCATGTTAATGTGAGAAGAGGAAATGCGTACAACTTAGAGTATATTTAATAACTTCTCGTATCCGTATAATAGTAATAATTACATGCATGGATAAATTGAGCCCAGAATTTCTTCAAGTAGCTGGTCTTACTTATATCATATGATCCTCTTCTATAGTCAGGGGACAGCTAGATTTCTTAGTTATGATCACTATGAAAATTAGCAAATATAAATGGATACACCGATCAGATATTTTCATCGATAGATTGCAGTGAATTTTTCTTTCTGACTGAATATGCTCTTGCAGTATCCATTGATAAACACCAATGTTGTAATGTGCATGAAGTTATATATTACAATAGTAATCATTATAGGAATATGGTGGTTATGAATGCGATGAGACTGAATCAAGACTATGTTGTTCAATCGTAGATGAAGAACCTAATGCAGACATGACTAGGTTTTTTTAATTAAAAAAAACTCTGATGAACTATTATAGGATGAGTGCATAAATCATAGTAAATTATTGGCTATTGCACAAGTTTTCACCATCAAATCATATCATGGGTGAGTGAGGCCGGTTATGACAAAATTGTCGAATGAGTGAAAAGCATTTTACGTGAAGGGAATTGGCTGAAAGAGAACTTTCATGCTGCTAAATCCATAATAAAACCTCACGGTCTAGGATACTAGAAAATTGACATATGTCCAAACTTTTGTACGTTGTACTACCTTGAAAATAAAGAGTTGATCGAGTGTGGAACATGTGAGCATGCTCGTTATAAACCCAGAACTCGCAAGGAAAGGACTCTTGTCACACATAGAAAACTTAAATATTTCTCAATCACACCTAGACTACAAAGGTTATTTATGTCACTAAAGATTGTTGAGCATATGACATGGCATTATTCACAAATGATGCGATGGATGAGTGATGATGCACTCTTCCTATGGTGAAGCTTGAAAACATTTTATAAGGTACATCCTTAATTTTCAATGGAATCAGATAACATACATCTTGGGTTATGTACAGACACAGATTCAATCCATTCAGGTCATTCGCTACTCTATACTCTTGTTAGCTGGTGATTTTCATGGTTTACAACTTGTCACCGGGGATATGTATGAGGCAGAAGTTCATGTTTTTATCCATGATCATACCCGATCCTAATAGTCTAGGTTGGAATATAGATACATGTGTTTATTCGTTGATTGATGAGTTGAAACACTTGTCGTTATTCATAACTTTGACATATGATGTATTGAGGAAACATGATTTTCAAATGAAGGTAGCTTTGATATAAACTATCAATGATTTTAGTATATATGAAATGGTTTCTAGTTGAAGCACGTATGGAAAAGTAGCATGTCCATACTATATGTAACAAGGCTTTCACGTAAACAAATGATAGTAAAACATATTTTTTTGATTGCCACTAACGGTTCTTGCCAACAAATCACTTGGTTGGCAGAAATGAAAGGGATGTTGCATCGCCGCTACTATCGGGTGAAGAATTGTATGACATGGTGTCAGAGTACGATGACATTGTATTCGGTTTTCACTTCGGTAAATAAAAGTTTTTTGGTTTTAGTTTGAACCCCAATTGGATAAAACAAAGTATTTTATAGGAGTTTTCTTATTAGAAGACCAATTCCAAAAGATTTTGGCTTATATTTAAAAAAATATTTTTGGCAAGAAAATATTATTCACTTTTAATATAATGATAAAAAAAACTAAAAGGGGTTAATATCCAAATTATTATTAGGGATAATAAATATTATTTACTTTTAATATAAGGATAAAAAAACCTAAAAAAGATTAATATCCAAAATATTATTATGAATAATTATTATTATTTACTTTTAATATAAGGATAAAAAAAATAAAAGTGGTTAATATCCAAAATATTATTAGGGATAATATTTTTTTTTACTCACTTTAATATAATGATAAAAAAACCTGTAAGCGGTTAATATCCAAAATATTATTGTGAATAATACAACTCATTCACATTTAATATAAGGATAAAATTAGCAAGTAATTTCATCTGAAATATCCAAAAAATCAAGTTTTACCTAAAAAAAACCTCGACGATAATTAAGGATATTTCACCTTCCCAGACTGATAAAACTAGGCTTTGTTCATTGTAAAAAAAAATGCGCTATAATAGACCAATAGAAATAGACATCATTAGACCATAGTAAACAATAAAAAAAAAAACAATACAACTTACCTTAGGTGGGGCATACTAGGGTTATTAATATTTTCTCTTTACACAACTAGTTCCTTGTCTAGAATCTCTAGAAAAAAAAACAATTAGGATTCTTAGTAGCTGTAATACTAGGTGGTGACTCTCCAACCAACCAAAAAGACCTTTCAAACCTTTGTCCGGAAAGGGTTACTGCGACATCACGCCCCCGTGACGAGGGTATTACATATGAAAAGGTACAATCACAACCCATATGATTAACCTAATAACAAATGAAATATTGGGTATGTCCTATAAGGCTATGATAAGAGGTGTGGATAACTTGAAATATTTGTGCCATTCTATATGTCCAAATGTGGTTATAACCTTTCTTTGACTAGTTTTGCAAAACAAGAAAAAAACATATTCACGAACTATAGGATATGTTTTAGCCAACTTCACTCAAACAGTTAGGTGTTACTTGTGGCTTTTGAGAAGTTTCTATCCTTTATATAAAAACTCCCTCGATATATATTTTTAAAGCTTGCTATGAGATAAGGGAATGTACAGATGGTAGCAAATACACTGCCTGGTTCTTCATATTTCGTTGTTGCCCATGTAGTCCTTTAAATAACATATTTCAAAGGAGATTAGAATCCATACCTAATTGGAGGGGTGAGTGGATAGTTGTGAGGTACGTAGTAAATGATATATTGATAGGAAAGTGTTGGAAGTGGGGGTTTAGTTCTAGTTAAAGAATGTCTCACACCAGATTGTAATTTAATTCTTATTTTAAGCAATTCCAAAAGATATTTTTGTGATCAACACCATTCTAGTTAGGAAAGATACAATATGATGCTTTTAGGAAGTAAAGAGTGAGTGGAGAAATATATTTGAGGGTATGAAACGAGGGTTTAATATGTTTGATTTTCTAGTGTCCTTACTTTTTAGGTGGAAGCGCATGTATAAGTAATGCTAGTGGGAGTAGGAGATAATCAAGGATAAAAATAGAAGTCAGTGATAGTGAAGAAGAGACTACTCAAGAGAAATCAGAGACCCTTTATGGTGAGATAGATCAAAGAATAGATGATCATGCTTTTACTAGATTGACATCCAAGTATAGGCACACTGCCACTTCACCCACCAATTTGACCACTCATATATCTCCTACAGCTTCATCTGTTCCCACTATAAATATAACATTGCTTGGAATGGTTCACTAGTCCAACCAATAAGCTTTTATAAATTTTCTCCTTCTATATTAGAAAACACTACATAAGGTGTTTCTCAATTTTAGACCATTGGTTTTGCCCAAACCCTAAATATTATACTATCCGAACATGAAAGTAATAAAGTGAGGGCTTTATATATATATATATAGAATCCTTGTTTCCAAGGAATGAATACGAAGAGACCCTAACAACCTTATATTGTGTTTTTAGGTCATACTCAATAGTTGCTTTTCGAAATAAGCTTTCTAAAATTGCTTTTTTATTCTTTTCTTTTTTATGATTTCCTTCCTTCTTTTATAATATATATATATATATAATTTGCGGACCTTTCAAATGGATGCAGCTAAGAAGGAAAATCTAAATAGGCATGTTACCTTTGTTAAGAGAAAGCTTCAAGAATCTATAAGAGTTTGTACCGAACTCTAGGGGTAGCTTCGCGAGATAGAAACCTCATACTATATGTCAATTAAAGATAAAGATAATTTTATTTCTGACTTGATGGTAGGACGTGGTGAAATGGATAGTATTGAGGATGAACTAGCCACAAATAAAAGAAATGTTGCAGAAGATAAAACTTTATTAAACGCTCCTTTTGCTAAACTTGCTTCTTTAAAGGAAGAATTGTTCAAGCTGCAGAAGATTAGGAATGGTCCTGAGAAGTTAATGGCCATTCATGGAAATATAACTACTTTATGTAATAATTTTGAGGACAAGTTATTGTTTTTATGAGAGATGTCCATTTTGATAATAAGATCAAGAGAAATATTATAAAACTTTTACATACCTTTCTCATTCTTGTTCTTGACTATAATAGGATCTTTCTCTATCATGCTGAAGCAGTGACTTGCATGGAGTAATTTTCTTATGAATAAGAGAGAACTAGCTCCTAACTTTTATCATATCTGTTTGTATGGCCAAGAGCTATGTTGTGTGTTGTTTTTTTTTTTATTAGCTCATGTTATATGTGTTTTCAAATAAAATATAAAACATGTTTTCAACAAAAATATATAGTTTTTGTTATTTTATCTTTTTGTATCATAACTTTGTGTTCAAAATAAAATGTGTTGTTGAAATTAGGGATATTATATGGAATTTTGTAAAGAGACACTACATATAAAGGCATAAAGATATAGAGATTTAAAATGTATCATGGAGACAATTCTTAATGAGAATAGAAATCTATCATTAGAGACAATCCAATCCTAGTTAAAATAACTTAGAGATAATGAATAAAATATGACGTCAAACCCAATCATGAAAGTAGATAACTTGAAACATGATGGGTGATACAAAGGCTTTAATGACATAAAATTTCTTAAAGTAAACATAAAATGAATTCATCATATAATGATAAAAAGATGGTTCAGAGACTTGGTGGTGTTTTAACAAAAGTATATCTTTAGGTGGTTGAAATGCCACGGTTATGGGATATTTTTCTTTTACTCATCCTACAAGTGGTAAGTGTTAGCATTAATTATTCGTGCTACTTTAAACGGGTTATCCCATTTTGGTGCTAACTTTTCTCTTCCTTTAACATTCCATGTTACCTCTAGTTTTCTCAATACCATGTCTCATACTTTGAAACACATGTTTTTCACCCTAGCATTATGGTATTGGGCGGCTCAGTGTCTACAGGTTTCATTTATCATTACAACTATATGTCGAGCTTTCTTAATCAAATCTAAGTTGGCCCTCAACCTGTTATTATTTTTTCATATATAAATAAGTGTAACACCCTATAACTGGGACAACCTATTTCAGTGGGGACAACAATTTCAGTCCTATATGTTAAGTGAAAAGGTGTCTTGCCTATTGAGTTTTTTTAAGTGGTTTTGTATACCAATAAAATATCATCAAACAATTCATTCTACTCTCTTTTATCTTTTTATATCTTCTTTTTTAAACCATTCAATAATAGTTTATTTGCTAGCTCACTTGTCTATTTATTTTTTTTTGTGAAACTAAGGAGAACCTATGTTCGATTATTTCTTAATGCTGATTATTGCATTGATCTCATGGAGAAGGGGTCTTCCTAACATAACATTACACACTAGGTAAATTTTGATCATCATGAATATATGTGGAAGCATACAATAATTGAGGTATGTGTCGATGGTCATAGAAAAATCCAAGGCACCCTTCATTAACACTTTTCTCTCTTTAATCTCTATTACATGATTCTTTACTAGAATTAACTTAAAGGTGCCCATGTCTATTTGTATCAGGGCATCCTGTCACACGTGTGCGGCGTCGCGGCGAAAATTTTCACTTTAAATCTAAAATGTATGTATCTATCTATCTAGCAAATATAAGGAGACAAGAAATACTTGTCTTTTATCAGTGAAAAATGGAATGAGAGTCGCCACCTAGTATTTTGGTCACTAAGAACCCTAACTGGTCTCAGAGATCGGGTACGGGGATTGGTTGCGTAAAGGGAAGGTATTAGCATCCTAAATACGCCTTACCTAAGGTAAGCTGCATTATTTGATTGTCTGATAAAAAGCTAAGGTGTTATTTAACGATTGGTCTGTCTATGGTTTAAGAAAAGTCCTCCTCAATAAGAAGGTCCTTATCTTATCGGGTAAAATCCTAACCATTCTAATGTCTATACAAAAAAAAAACTATATTTTTAATATCAGGAATACGTTTTACGTATAAATTCGTAATCCCATATACTTAAGAAGATAAAAATATATTTTTAGAATTTTTAAAATATTGGGCAAGTTCTCATGGCTCTAACAAACTTGTTATTAAAGCCAAAGTGCATTCTAAAACCTTTTTTGAATGTTTTTGTTTTATGCGTAAAAAAGACAATATGATTTTTTTTATAGGAAAATACGATGTGATGATTTTTTTTTATCTTTGAGAGACTTGGCCGTATGGCCGTATGCATGAAAAAAATATATTTTTTTGGTTTTATAATTTTTTTGCAATGTTTTGACGAAAAGCATGTATTTTAATACCGGATTTATATCTTTACGGTATAAAAATACAAACCAATATTACATAAAATAGATAGGAAAATACGAGAAAAATACCAATTTTTTAGAAAAGATTTTTGGAATTAAATTTTTTTTTAAAAATGAACAGTGGATTACTCTCCACTGTTCACGCAATGTGAACCGTGGAGACCACCGAGGAAGAAGAAGAAGAAAAGGGAAGGGGAAGGAGGCTGACCTGCGATTGAAGCTTCACTGCGACGAGGAGGCTCTGTCGGTGACTCAGCTGGCTTCGATGGAAGGAATGGTGGCCGGTGTCGGTTGCTGGTGAAAGAAGAAGAAAAGTTACAGAGGAGAGAGGCTCGGAGGCGCTCTCATTATATGAGGTGTTCAGGCAGTTGCTTGTGATGGATATGGAGGTTTTCAAGCTGGTGGCGACGATGTTGGCGGCTGAACGCTGCGGTGGAGAGAGAGAGAAAGAGAGAGAGAGAGAGAGAGAGAGAGAGAGAGGCAGGTTCTACTGGCAGCAGGAACCGAGTTAGGGAGGCTGGTTTTTTTGCTGTCTTTGGACCCAAATTTCTCCCTCGTTGAAGCATGAAAATCACATATATTTATAGGTGGTGGAAGAGTAACACTTCTCTTCTAGTGCCAAATTTCAGCCTTTGGTTCAACCTGAAAATACACCAACCACTACTTCAAAGAAGCAATGATGAACTTCTAGTTTTGTGCAGGAAAATAGCTGGTCGGGTTGGCCACTTTAGGGCGGTGCCTCCGCCTCTACAGCCTCGATCAGCAAACACTATTTATACCAGGGTGTATTCAAGTGTCAGTGTATCGTTTTCGTGCAGGTTTCATTTAATTTGGGGAAGAAACGAGGCGTCAAATGCCTTGGGAAGGAGGCCCCTCGGGCAGCCTCTCTAAAGAAGATAATGAATAGTAATTTTTCTGCCAATTATAGTTTAGTCCCTTAATTTGTGATTTATCTCTAATTACACCCCTGATTGGCCTCAAATTGTTAATTTTGTCTAATTTCACCCCTGCCGAACTTCAATTCGAACCCCATATTTCCGCGCCTTTTCCAATTTGGTCCTTGGTCTCTGATTTATGCAATTTGACCCTCAATTGATCAATAAACTTCCAATTTCTTCAATTTGGCCCCTGATTTGGTTAATTTCAACCCCTCTATTTACGCGTCTTTTTCAATTTGGTCCTTGGTTTTGGATTTCCTCAATTAAGTCCTTAATTGGCCATCAAACTTCAATATTTATGCAATTAAGCCCCTGATTTGACCAAATCAACTCTCAAAAATTATAATTTGGCCCCAGAACTTTAATTTCTTTCAATTAAAGGCCAAATTAACTTTAAAATCCATTTTTTTTGCAATCAAATCCTCTATAAATTCAATTCAACCTTCAATAAAATCTAATTAAGTCCATAAACATCTAATTTTGGACTTTTCTCCTCAAATTAACTTTTCTTTTTCCAACAGGGCTCTCATCATTTAAGAATATACTGTCAAAATTTCAATCTTTGTATTTTTTAACCTTCTTAATCAATTGTTCTGACCATTTACCGCACACTCCAGCCTTCTACTGCTATTATTATTTTCCAATTTCTTCCGACTATTGTTGTTACTCAATTTTGGACCCCACGTGCTGGAGACGGTGTATACCTCTTTTGAACAGAGTGTAGGAGTTTAGCTCATATTCGCCAAAAGATTGACAAAGGCATAGAAAGAAATATTTTGAAATCTTGTTTGAGCTGTTTTCTGCTCTTTTTATCCTTCCCCTTTACTACCAAAATCATCAGGTTTTCTTAGGTTGATCAGGAGTCTTCATAATGCTAAATTCGTTCTTTTTTATCTGGTCTTTAAGGTTGAATAAATCCCTCAGAATTTGCACTAAAAAATAGTTCTGCCGCTGTCGTAACTTTTTTGGTTCCAACTTAGGCTCTGATTCTGACTCAGTTTCGTACGATATCTGACCATCCTAGGTATATCCTGTCACTCATTACACATTGAAAAATTGACGTACACCTTTATTAGGTCCTAGGGATCGTTGTTCTTAGAGCAGATTCTCAGTTAGATTTGGATGCTCAGTATTGTCAGATCAAGAACCTTTTTGACCAACTAGATTACTGCCAGTTTCTGTTCTGTAAAAAGATTTTATCTCACTTCAACTCCTTCATCAAAGTTATAGTCCTAGACGCGTAGATGAATTTGGGCTTTTGAATCACTTAATTTCGATATCAGAGGCCTAAGATGTTCCCGTTTTAATATCTAACATGAAGGCAGAGAATTTTGCTGCGAGAAGGATATTGACTCGAGTTTGCACTAAAGAAACTCTATTTTTGGCCTAGTTTTTGTGATTTTCGTTCTTAGTTCATACTCTCAGTCATATCAGGATTCTCGGCATTCATCAGTTTTTGAGTTAGACCCGGGGATCCCTTTTGATCAACTAGATTACTACTAGTTTCTGTTCTGTAAAAAGATTTTATCTCACTTCGACTCCTTCATCAAAGTTGTAGTCCTAGACGCGTCGATGAATTTGGGCCTTTGAATCACTTGATTT
>Ga0325402_1006972_pt1 | contig 10718 bp, 5 predicted proteins | sample PopdelMetagenome_22_FD_207212 | JGI IMG/M metagenome (GOLD analysis project Ga0325402, IMG submission 207212) | Populus deltoides microbial communities from Bellville, Georgia, United States - Xylem-PdKOR-R3 | ecosystem: Host-associated > Plants > Phyllosphere > Stem > Wood/Secondary xylem...
GGCCAACATTCTTGGACTTGGTCCAGGTGCATGCTATAGCCCAAGTATCAAGATTTTTGGACATTTTTTATTTGTTTTTCGTGAAATTTATTTTGGGCTATTAAGATTCTTCTTTCTTTATTTTTTTGTCCTATTTGATGAGTTAATGATGAATTGCTGGCGAGTTGATGAGTTGATGGAGATGGCCTGGGTTAATGAGATGAGAGCTCAATGGACTGAAAAGTGAGAGAGAATGTTGATTAAATTGTATTTTCTCCGTCTCAAAAATACTGTCTCACACTACAAGATTTCACAGTTTTACCGACAGATAAAATCCATCAATATGAGATTCAGACTTCGTCGATAATTTTTTCACCAACTAAATCATTGACAAAAACCGTCTGTCGGCATACCTTTCGTCAATACCACATTTCGTCGCTAAGTCTGTCAGAAACAAAAAAAAAATTACTGAAGGTTTTACAGACAGAAATTGCACGCAAAAAAAAAAATCCCGTTGGAAATATACCGACGGATTTATTCCGTCGGTGATAATGGCATATCCATTAAATATGTTGCAGCTCTCGGTAAAATGTCGACAGACAATATCCGCTGGTGAAACCGTCGGTGATTGTGGCATTTCCAGTAAATATTTTCAATTCTCTGTTAAATGCTGACAAATACATTCTGTCTGTAAATCCATCGGTGATTATTTTTTAAAAAAATTATTTAGAATAAATAATATAAAATTATATAAATTAACAGTAAAAAAACCAATTATGCAAATAAATTTTATTAAACATAAAAAATAAAGTTAAATAATATTCATTACAAATTGAATATGTTTCCAAAAAAATATTAAATTAGCACCATAGCGGAGTTGAAGGAGGAGGATGAGGCTGGTTGTTCTCGGGACCATACAGCCAAAAAAGGGGCACACATGTATCACCATTCTGTGATGTCAAGTTCATGACCATTTAACGAAGTTGTTCATAATTCGCCGAGAGTTGCTCATATTTCTCGGTGAGATGAGTCATGTGTTGTTCATAATTCGTCGTGTATTGTTCATAATTCGCCAATAATTGCTCATATTTTTCGGTGAGATGAGCCGTGTGTTGCTGCAAGGCTACAAACTTCTTAAATTGGGTGCTCAATAATGATTGGGAGCTCCTAACGGTTGAGACACTATGGGCCGCCCGCAAGTTCTCGGCCGTAGTGTTGGAGAGCTTGTACACTCGATTTTTATCGGGTCCATCGGACTATCCTACCTCCATCTACAAATTCGGATCAAAATCCGAATGGATCGAAGGATCATCCCCATATTTCTCCCTCAACTGGCTATTATAGGTGTCTTGAAAATGAAAAAAGAAATTATCATATTCAATTTAATAAAAATAATAACTTACGAAATAAAATGGTTAAACGAACATACCACAAAGTGTTGAGCGCGGTTATCAACGAATTGTTGCACCCCCTTTTGATGATCTTAACTCTGCATGTACGTCTTAACAAACAGCTCCAATGGGCTCGGCTCACGTCCAAGATACATAGCCTGTAAGGGAAAAAATTAATTAAGTAACAACAAATTATTTAACGATATATTTTATTTAAATTAATCTTACCATCTGTTTCGCATGTGCATCAAACGGAACATAGTCGTCGGTGTGCATTGTCACTGAACCATGAATTGGCCGGTTTCGGTTGCCAGCACCGGACTATGAGCGTCGTGTGAACCGCTCAGACGTCAAGTGCTCAATATATTGCTGCCACATATCTGCCGGGATGTATATCGATTTGAAATCCCTCCAAACCATCATGTCGTTCCAGCCTTGAAGACCGTTATCTCTCGTGTTTTTTTTGCCTTTTTCTGCTTCATACAAAAAATCACGCAACGTACTTCCACAGTGTCATGCGCACTATCCCAGGTGAATTTATTGTTTTCGATATTAAAAAAAACATATTTTATTGTTTTCGATATTACCTAGTTGTCGCGTGATTTTCCCACACCCTCCTCTCAACAGTGTCATGCGCACTATCCCAGGTGAATTTATCCTATGTATAAATAATTAATTTTAAACCAAAATAATAATTTATTTACTTAAAAGTAAGCTGGAAATGAGAAATTAACATCAACCTTAAATCTTTCAAACCATGCATCAATTTAAGGTATTGATTTAGGATGTTTGGATACCTGACTCCATTGAAATAATGAAATCTCCATCAACGATTTAAACATCGATGATATTACTCAGGCGACCTCAATGTTTGTGAACCTGAAAATAAATTAAATTATTAAAATATTGATTAGTTGTTCATAAATTATGTTATAATTAAAAAAAATAAAATCGAAACAAACTTACATTGAAAGGTCGTCCTTCCACTGTGCCTCGTACTTGCGGGTGAATTGATTTCGCTATGAAGGCACCCCACCTTTTAGGGGTGTGCAAAAAACCGGAAAACCGAATAAACCGAGAAAACCGAGAAAAAATTAACCAAAAAACCGAACCGAAAAAAACCCGATTAGAATAGTTAGAAAAATCCCGGTTCGGTTCGGTTTTTGGTTTTGTAATGCAGGAACCGATTAACCTGGATCGAACCGAACCGGTTCAAATAGAAATAAAAAAACTGGTACTATAAATACCTTCCTAACCCATCTACAGTTCTACATTTAAGTCTCTTCTTCTAACCTAGCCGTCGCCCCCTCTCTAACTCTCTCTTGATTAAATCTTCATCTCTTCTCTATTCTCTCCCATCAACACTTCTACTTCTACATTTCAGTCTCTTCTTCTAACCTAGCCGCCGCCCCCCCCTCACTCCCTTTTGATCAAATCTTCATCTCTATTCTCTCTCATCTACAGATCTGCTTTGTAGTTTCTTCTTCTAACCCTAGCAAATCTAGCCGCCGCCCCCCTCCCTCTTATTCAATCTCTCGATCAGATCTTCATCTCTCCCATATACAGATCTACTTGTTAGTTTTTTCCTCCAACCCTAGCAAACTCAGCTGCTACCCCCTCCCTCTTGTTCAATCTCTCAATCAAATCTTCATCTCTCAATCTTTTTGCCTCTAAATCAAAACTAGCAGTCGCTCCTTCAAGTTTTTTGTCTCTCCAAGTTGGATCTGTCTATTCTCTTTTCTATATTGTTTTTTCTTTCTCTTTTTCTTTTAATTTTTATCAGTTTATATTAACCTATTATGTTAAACTTTTCAGGTGAACTATTCAAGAGAACCAGATGAACTTTTAATGTTCATGCTTGCGCGCCTCAATAGTTGGTTTTTTTCTTTGCAGTTTCTTCTCACTTGGTTTCTGAGAAAATACAAGCAATAAAATGTTGAAGGTATATGGTTTACTTAACAATAATATTAAAATAGTAGCATCTTTCCTTTTGTTTTGTTTTTGTGAGTGTTGTGAGAGAGACTGTTGATGCGTTTTATTTCAACTTCAAGGACTCCTGCAGATTGTATTTCTTTAGTTTTATCAGATGCGTTATTTTCTTGATTTAAGTGTTATTTGTTGTATAATTTTATTTTGCATTTTGATTAGAGTTGATTGGTTTGAGAAAACTGGGGTGCAAATTAAAAGATATTTCTCCTGTAATTTGAGATAAATTCTGGTAAAGAAAAGTTAAACAATGAATATAGGTTTTTTTATATCGATTACAAATTTTCAAGCCTTTTAAATGACCCCATCAAAAGTCATAAAAAAGCCAAAAAAAATAAACTGGTTTTTCCAATTTTTCTCTTCAATTAACCGAACCAAACCAAACCGAAACTGGTCGGTTTGAACCGGTTTCGGTTCGGTTTCGGTTTTTTTTAAAAAAACCGGTTTGGTTATTTTTTTAGATGAAAACCAGACCGAACCGAAAATGCTCACCCCTACCACCTCTGCACTGTGAAACCGCGCTGGAAGAGGCAGTATCGATAGATGGCGCAGGTGCCGCTTCTTATCTTGAAGTAAAATGAAGTAGAGGAAATACGTACCTTTTAATTTGTTGAAGATTCAAGTAGAGATTACAAGATAAACAAATAAAAGATTTGAAGAAAATGAGAGGGAAAAAAAATGAAATGAGAGCTCTGAAACGAAGGAGACGAAGAAATGAACCGAAGGGGCAGTCGTTGGGATTTATAACACAATTTACCGACGGAATTGTTGACGGCTCATTTAAATAATATTGTTTTTAATTATTCCGTCGGTGATCTTTCAAAAATCCGTTGTTAAATTTTGAATTTCGCACCGGAATTTTTAATTACCCTCTATATTTTTTGCAGTCCGTCGGCAATGGTACGCGATCAGAGATGCATTTAATACCCCACCCTTTGGAATTTGCAACGTCCATCAGTGATTTTGTCGTTGATTATGAACTGCCGAGGAAGGACTGCATCCATCTGCATAGTCGTCGGTGATTGTGCCATTTCCACCACTCTCTGTGAAATGCCAACGAACAAAATCTATTGGCAAAGTCATCGGTGATTGTGGCATTTGCAATGAAGCTCTTTGTGAAATGCCGATGGACTTAATCTGTCTGCAAATTCATCGGTGATTGTGGCATTTTCAGTGAAGCTCTCGAAACTCGATATGGTTCAACCAACTCACTAACTTGAAAGACTTCATCTCGCACACTTATATTCGTTCTCATCCTGAACAACCTCGACATGACTCCTGGGTTTTGTTTTTAAAATGAATAACCAATCAACTCTTTATCAATCCTTTCTAAAGGAAAGGGTATATGTGTAATAAACTTGTTAACATTGCTTTATGAAAACAAAGACATCGTTTACGTTGCAGAGTCTAACTTTTGAGTTGATTTCGACTAGACCATAATGATGATCAACTCTGATTTCTCTGTTAGTAGTGTCATACCAATATCATTTGAATAAAAACACTATATCCTGCTCGCTATGATATTACAGTTCGACGACTTCTTCTAATCTACCATAGTAGTCAACTTTTAACTCACTAATAGTCGATCCCTTAACACTAACATCGTTGTTGTATGTCTTTCTTCCATGCCCGTATTCTTTAGTATGGAACATATATCCATTAATAAAATACCCATTGTAGCACTTAACTTTTCTTTCAGAGCCTAGGCTTAGTGAAGACAATGATTTAACAACACTCCTTCCCATTTAATAAACCTTGTATGTAATGTATGACAATTGTCACACCTGGACATCGAGGCGACCTTAAAAATTAGTCTAAAAAAAGAATAGATTTCTGGCACCCTATTCTTTGATGGGAAATGATATTATTTAAGGAGTCGCCACCTAATATTATGGTTACTCGGAACCTTAACTGGTCAACAAAGATTCTATGGTACGAGACTGGTTATGTAAAATGGAAGATATTATCACCCCTTGAGCGTCCTTCCTAAGGCAGGCTGCATTACTGACTTTGTCATAAATTGCTAATGTTTTGTTAGTTTATGCTATGGTGGTTTTGTGTGTAATATTCCTGACTCGGCACCAGTGAGTATTTAACTACGGATATTTCCAACTTTGGCGTTGGTAAATATTACGTAGCTATAAAAACAAAAATAAATTTAAACTAGTATTTTTTATTCTTGACTCTGGCGTTAGTGAATAAACAAATCAAATAAATTTATTTTTACGCATCACACAAAAAACAAAATAAATTTAAATCAGTATTTTTTTAATTCCCAACTCTAGCGTCAGTGAATAAACAAATCAAATAAATTTATTATTCACGCATACATATTTTTTATGTAACTAAATAAAAGTATAATAAAATAAATTTACATCAATATCTTTATTCCTGACTCTAGCATCAGTGAATAAACCAATAAATTTACTTTATTTTATTTTATTTTTGCATGCATATTTTTTTTATTTTTATGTAATTAAATAAAATACAATGAAATAAATTTGAATTAGTATTTTTATTCTGACTCTGGCGTCAATAAATAAAAACAATAAATTCATATTTATTTTTTTATTTATACATACACACATCTTTGTTTTTATATTTTTTTTATATTTTTTATTTTTTTTAGGCTAGCCCAGCCAGCCTATATTTTTGAGCTGGGCCCAGCTCAGCCCACATTGACCCAAGTCAATGACCTAACCGGGCAAAAATCAAAGAAAGTATACGTGAAGTGATTTCACGCATGCATGAACAATGCAAATGTAATTAAATTACCTTCGCACAATGTTCTTGCAACACTAAATTCAAAGAATGCAAAACAGGTTTGAAGAAAGGGGCGTACCTGCTTTTAAAGACAGTGAAGATGTTTGCAACGCGATGGTGCCTCTCGTCTACCTATGACTTTTCCTTCTGCTTTCCTTTTTGCTCCTGTGTCCATGGTCTGTTTTTGTCTTCAAGCAGATTCTGCTTCTGGAACAGTGAAGATGGTTGCAGCTCGGTGGTATCTCTTGTATCTTTTCCTTCTGTTTCCTTTTGATTCTGTGCCCGTATGCTTTAATCTTCCAGCAGTTTGTGAGATGATGAAAGAGCCGACTTTCTGTGATGTTTTTGAGTGTTTCTTATTTTCTTTTTTCTGCAGGGATGTCTGCAAAGATGAAAGCAATGGCAGGCCTTTGTGTTTATGAGTTTTTTTTGTGTATTTTGCTCTGGATTTCTGGGGTTTTTTTACCTCTGTCTCTTCTTCGGTTTTTTGGGTTTTTGTTCTTATTCCCTTCTTTCTCTCTTCTCCGGGCTCTACTTTGCTCTGCCTTTTATAAGGCCAAGGCCAGAGAGCTTGCCCTTAAACCAGTCCTGCCTTTGCAGGAGTGTTATCCCTCCACGAATGGGATTGTGGGCAGAGGACGTGGTCACGATTGGGTCGGTTTTGCTGTCGATTTTCCAGCTTCCCTGTTCAATCGGGATGTAGAAAACGAACACGTCTATTCCACCAGTAACGGTGCCGTTTTGGTAGAAATGGACAATTTTATTTTGACCCCTGAGCTTTGGAAATCTAACAATTGGATCCCTAATAATTAAAATTTTCTTTTAATTGTGCCCTTGGATAAATTTCCATTGAATCCTTAGTTAAATGCTATTTACACAATAGTCCTGGATTTCTAAAATATTCAATTTGGTCCTTGGATTATAATTTTCTGCAATTTTGGCTTTAATCAGCTTCAATTTTTTTCAATTAAATCCCTATAATTAAATCAAAGTTTAATTAAATCACAAACATATTAATTAATTCTTCAATTATTGACCCTAATTTTATTAATTAAACTAATCCAAAATTTAAATAAATTCCCAAACTTATTAATTCTTCAATTATTGACCAATTGGCTCTTAAATTTAATAATTCCATCCTTAAACTTCAAAATTTGTGTTGTCAACCTCATTTATTATTTGTTCGAAAATTGGGTTACGACAACAATGAATAGTAAACGAGAATTTTGTAATGACATACAATAACTTGGCAAGAGATAATGAGTTTGTGATGATACTTACATGTGTTCTGAACCACGTGACAAATTGTTCATCTTGTAATTGAAAGATTTGAGATTCGGTCAACTGTGAGTTATTGGACATCAAATATTGTCGATGTTGCCTGCAAGGTTGTTTCAAATTATATGAGTTTATGATATTACAATATATAAATAGTACATTATTAACAAAGTTTAATTAACAGTATATATATATACTTATTGAATAAAATGTCTCAGCTCATCACAGGTAAATAGAACATAATTGCGTACCTGTCTGAACTCTATTTCCAACAAATATCTTCCCCCTATAGCTTTTTTAGGTGTGGGTCATCCAGGATTGGATAATATTAACAAGTTTTCACCATAAGGCACTTCACTGCCATCATCATGCCGTGGAACGCGATTGATTCTCATTTTCAAATGAAGTTCGAAATAGTACTAGATAAATGTTGAGATCTCCTCGACAATATAGACCTCACATATCGAAGCCTCAAGATGCGCCTTGTTCTTAACCTTTTTCTTGAGATTGAATAAGTACTTGTATTGAATTAATCAAATATTTTCAATTAAGAAAAATAAAGAAAATACTTTTATATATGAATTACATTGCAACTGTAATATCTAACCATTCAAATGGGTACATCCATTTATACTGGACCGGTCCTCCAACTTTTACTTCGAACGGTAGATGTATGAGGAGATGCTTCATTGAGTTAAAAATGATGGAGGGAATATCATCTCAAGTTTGCATAGTGTCTCGATGATATTTGTTTCAAGCCTCTTAATGTGATTAACATTCAACTCGTTGGAGCATATATCTCGAAATAAGTGACTAATTTTCGTGAGTGCATCCCATATCCTTTTTATTTTAGAAAAGGATTTTGAAAATTGATTACCACTGGAAAGCATTTGGCCTTCAACAACCTGTACAAAAATGATTATTTATCTTAACAGCTTATTTGTTTTTTTATTTTAAATTTATTTTTTTTTCAAATTAATTTTTTTTTATGCTTTCAGATCATTTTGATATGCTGATGTCAAATATAATTTTTAAAAAATAAAAAAGATATCATTTTAATACATTTTTAAGTAAAAAATACTTAAAAAACAACAACCACAACTACACTTTCAAACACCTCAAAATACCTATCCTATTTTAGCCATTATGGTAAGATTGAAGATGTGTGAAAATCCTTGAATCCCTCTATGTAGAAATGAATGTACCTAGACAGGCCCAGTTTTTTATGCAACCTCACTTAACCTAACCTAACCTTTTTAATTATAAAAAACTTATATAAATTTCTCCTAACACTTAACAAATCACTTTGAAATGAATTATGATTAAAAATAAAAAAATTTCAATAATTTTATTTTTCTAAATCATATTTAAATTATTAATACTAGATATAATATAAAACTATATCATTAAGCATCACTCATGCTATGTTTTAATTACTCAATCATTTGTGATTAGTTAATATGTATATAAAATCCATGTATATAGTGTTGGATTATGCACTTATTTTTTTGTTAAATGACTTATATTCTGTACTTCAAAAAAAATACATCAATTACCTAACTTGCATCGTATACTATATACATTATATAAAGATAATGTAATCTGACTTATATTCTGGTTACTTAATATAAAGATATTACATTAAAAAAAATCTGATTATTTAAAGATTTATCATTATATTCATTATAGTCCTGGAACATCAAAATAATGAAATTCCATCCATGATTTATAATTTCAATAATATAATCCATAATTCCATAAACACAAATTCCTTTTCGAATGCATCAAATATATTTTTAGAATTAATTAAAACTCCTAGCTAAATTCATCGTTTATTTATAATGGGATTTTTCTGGGCATCCTCAATTTTTTTTATTAATATAATTGTTGAGGTTATTTTATACATACTTTGACTAATTTTATAAATTTTAAAATTAACGATTATATAAATCTTCAATAATTTTAAAATTTATAAAATTTAAATTAATAACTTTTTAAAAATAAATTTAAAATTTAATCAGTTAATCCTGAAACTAAATTATGCCATCTATCTTGATAGGGTTGGAGAGGGCCCACCAATAATATAATTTTAACTCAAAACATGTTTTATTCAAATTCCAAGGAAGAAGTTCCAGCCTGCTGCGACTTCAAACAAAAAGACGAGGCAGAAGAGATAGAATTCACGATTTTTTATGGGCATCCTCTGTACTTTCGACAATACCTCAACTTTTATTATATATTTCAATAGGTGGGTCTTCATTGATAGTGACGACACTGCTAATAAAAGTCGGTAAAAACGAGGATGTTGAGGTAGAAAAGTACGGATCTCCAAAAACTTTAATAATTAAAAAAAAAACAAATTTAAAAATATTTTAAAATGTAATTAAAAAAAAAAATTTAGATGAACCAACTCGTCAAACTTTTAACTTAAGTTCCGAGAATGAAATAACATCTTATAAAATAAATTATAAATTTTAATTTTTAATTAATCTAAATATTAAAAAATAAAATTAAAAAAAATTTAATTATAAAAAATAACCCAAAATATCTCTAATCAAATAAACTTAAAAAAACACAAATTAAAATAAATTATCTGTTTTGAACACTTATCGGCTAAAAGAGAGCTCAGATTTATCGAAGGTTGCAGTGAGTTTGCAATGCTTGAAACGAAGTTTCGACCTGTTGGTTGTTAACTCTGGAGAACACGAGACTCTCATCCTTAAGGAATTAATGGGAGACTGTTGGAGCTCTTCCATGGATAGTCAAGCCACGGATTTGATAATCCTTTGGAAGCTTTGTTAATTTGAGTTGACAATCCTTCTGCGCATAAGAGAAAAAGATATGGAGACAATATATAGGTCTCCTTGCCGAAGATCTCGTCATGGAGAGAGAGATTCACCAGGAATATTACTGATGTAGAGTTTAATTCTGGTTGCTCATCCTGCTCATAATTTTCTTTTCATAAGTGCTGTGTTCCCACTTTTCACTTTCTATCCCATTTGATCCCCTGTTTTTTTGAACATTTTATTTCAATCCCAGACTTCATTTGGATTTTGAGAGCGGAGGGAGAGATGACTCGTGAGAAAAATAAAAATAAAAATAAGCCAAGCACGGGTCCAGGCTCTCAGGCGCAAGCATGGGCCTAGACTCTCTGGCGCAAACACATGCTTGGGTTTTTAAGCACAAGCACGCATGAGATCTTCGATGATTGGCCGGACATGTGGGTCGGACCCCTTTTTTTCTCTCTTTTTTTCATTGTTTTTTCTATTTGATTAATACCCCTCTCTTAACTTTTAACTTGTTTGCCTAACTATTTTTTTT
>Ga0325402_1006975_pt1 | contig 10716 bp, 11 predicted proteins | sample PopdelMetagenome_22_FD_207212 | JGI IMG/M metagenome (GOLD analysis project Ga0325402, IMG submission 207212) | Populus deltoides microbial communities from Bellville, Georgia, United States - Xylem-PdKOR-R3 | ecosystem: Host-associated > Plants > Phyllosphere > Stem > Wood/Secondary xylem...
TGCTCGCTCTGCTGATCAAGCACTTAGGAAAAAAAAAAAAAAACTCTCTTCTTTCTAAAAAAAAATAAAATTAAAAAGCAAATTATTAATTTAGTAGTAAGCCAGAAAAGAAGAGGAAAACGAAAATTTATTACTTCTACTGATAAAGTAGAAAGCAAAAACAAGTCCGCGAGAAAGGAAAGGAAAGGAAAAGAAAAGAAAAGAACAAGTTTCTCTTCTATTTTGCTCTCAGATCTGAATTTCCCCTTCTTTTGATCTAATAAAAACAAGTTAATGTTTAGATTTGAACAGGAAAAGATGAGGAAACGGATTTCTATTTCTTTTTCTTTTTGATTTTGATTTCCTTTTTCAGGGAATTGAAATCTCCCACTTCTCCTTTTTAGTTTTTGGTTTCTGGTGTTTCTTGAGGAGATGGCCGACACCGTGATTCCTGCCGCCGTATTGCGTAATCTCTCCGACAAGCTCTATGAGAAGCGAAAAAACGCGGCTCTCGAGGTCTCTCTGTCGCTCTCTCTTTCCAATATGTGTTTGTCTAATAAGATTTTGTCTTTCTAGGGTTTATGATATTCTATGCATGTAGATTGAGGGGATAGTGAAGTCGCTGGCAGCCGCCGGGGATCACGAGAAGATATCGGCGGTCATCAATTTGTTGACCACGGAATTCATCTGCTCTCCCCAAGCCCACCACCGCAAGGTTTGTCTGTTTTTCTATATATAAAAAAAGAAACGTGAATTATTTTTGAATTTCAGTATTTTGATTTAATTGCATCATTATTTGATTTTTATTTCTCGTAATAACCGCATCATTATTTTGGCATTTTATTTATTTATTTATTTTCTGGCAGGGAGGATTGATAGGACTAGCAGCTGCAACAGTAGGGTTGACTACAGAAGCAGCTCAACATCTCGAGGTCAGTGGTCTGAAACTCCTCTACGTTACTTGTTTGGACCTTTTCTGGGGCTGGGCTTTAGTTTCGGTGTTCATTTTTGTTAACAGATAGGCAGCAAGGGTCTTAAATTTTTGCAGAATAATTGTGTAGAAACATTTCAATTTTTGTCACAAACCATGGGTCGAATCTAAGTTCATGCACGTTGAACTGGGTTTCGTCACTCCCATTGGGATTACGTGCCATTTAGTGAGGGTTAAATATTTGATTAATTGAACATAATTGATGGAAGTATGATGTACAGTATCGAATGATGTTTAGCTGTTGTATGAATTTATCATTTCATCATGTTTTATCATTTTTTTTGTTCGTATAGATTGTGTATTTTGTTTTTACTTCATTCTGGAATCTTAAAATAAAGAATGTACCAGTCAGAAGTAATTTGGTTGAAATTTATACGTGATTACAAAATTCATTTTGGACCAAAAATTTTGGGTTTAGTATGTTTAATTTCACAAAAGAATAGAAGAGGGAAAAATTTCCAGTGGGAAAAGGAGGAAGATAGATATTTCCTAATAAATAGACTGCATTAATATAAAGAAAGTATGATTCCATGACAAGCTTTAAACCATAAATGTTTGAATAGTGGAACAATGGATATAAAGTAAAACCATGTAAGAGTTCTTAAAATAATACTAAAAAGTTTATTCTCATAAAATAGAGAGTACTGGCTCACTTCAATTACTAGTATGCAAGAAGCAAGACAAACAAGCTCCACCTTTTTATACCATTCCCATTCCCAGTAAAGAACATTAATATTTTATTAAGTTGCTGTGGCCAAGAGGACATTTGCTAGTGCAGTTCCATTGCAGATACTTTGAGAAATGACACTGGATTTGCAAAGGCTGCAAATTAAACATGGTCTGGTATGAAAGTGTGGTATCCCCTAGCAAATACTTCGATCTAGAATTTTTGTGATTGCTTGTGTAGAAGGATCGCTAAAATCAAAATGTAACACCATCGTTTTGCATGTTGTCTAGTGGTTTGCAATATGTGGAACAAAACGTTTGTGATTTTGTGTCAACGTGATGGTCCAATTCACTTAAAGAACTCGTTGTATTCAGGAGGATTCATGAGGGGGTGGGGGGTTGAAAGTTACTGGGAAGAGCTTTCTACTTTTTCATGCTATTTTCTATTGGGACAATTGTTATGAGACAGAATAGTGCTTAAGTCATTTCCAGAATGAGAAAAACAAGGCTATCATTATGCTGCATTGTTTAAGAACCAAATTTATTTGAATTAGAGTAGAGTGATGGAGGGCATACCAGCCTGCTATAATTTGTTATGATTTTATTCAGCTTAAAAGCATTATGAGACATTTTATTTTTTCAACGCATGGTCTTTTTTCTCCCTTTTTTCATTTGTATAATATTTACTATTGTTTTGGATGTGCCTTGCCAGCAAATTGTGAAACCCGTACTTGGTGCTTTTGGTGACCAAGATAGCAGAGTTCGTTATTATGCTTGTGAAGCTCTATATAACATTGCCAAGGTGAGAATGGAGATTTCAGATTGCCTGATTTATATTTCATGCCATTTTGTGGTTTTGTTTGGGGTTTAACATACTGTTTTCTACTGACATGCAGGTGGTTAGAGGAGATTTTATTATTTTCTTTAATAAAATTTTTGATGCCTTGTGTAAACTTTCGGCAGACTCGGATGCCAATGTACAGAGTGCTGCTCATCTTTTGGACCGGCTTGTAAAGGTAAATAAGTGCTCCTTGCCTCTAAGTATTCATTGATTTTTAATAAGTGATGTGTTGTGAAAGGTTGGACCCTCTTAAAATTTCAATTCTCATATTTTACTATAATGAAACAGGACATTGTTACTGACAGTGATCAATTCAGGTATGTTACATTTGAATATGTGCTTCAAGGATCAGCTGAAGTCTTCATAATCTGCTCTGATAATGAAAAAGTCCTATGTTTTATGGTTTATTTATTTATTTTTACTTTTTAGCATTGAAGAATTTATACCGTTGCTGAGAGAACGTATGAATGTCCTAAATCCCTACGTCCGACAGTTTTTGGTGGGATGGATCACTGTTTTGGACAGTGTTCCAGAAATAGATATGCTGGGTTTTCTTCCTGATTTTCTTGATGGTAATTGATATTTAAAACTGACATGATTCTTTGATTTATACTTGTATGTTGCTTCTTAGTTCATAATCACCAACTTTCGATAAATCTCAGGTTTGTTCAATATGTTGAGCGATTCTAGCCATGAAATACGACAGCAAGCTGATTCTGCCCTTTCAGAGTTTCTTCAAGAGATTAAGAACTCCCCAGTAAGATTTCTGCTACATTTTGTTCTCATTTATTGTAGTTTCTAATTCCAGGTCACTTGCCTTAGAAAAGCATCATTCTAGCAATAAATATAAATGCATTTTTTTGGATTTATTTATTTTCTGTATTTGATATAATATGGTTGACGTCAAGTATTATGATATAAAAACAAAATCTCTTGTTCATTTGCAATTTTCTGACTCGAACAGTGCTACTGTTGAAGTCTGTAGATTATGGTCGCATGGCTGAAATACTGGTTCAGAGGGCAGCTTCTCCAGATGAATTTACTCGCTTAACAGCTATCACATGGGTAAGCAGATTCACATTTTCAATTTACATGGTTATATTTGTGGACGTGTGTATATACATGTATATATTCTTACAAGTGTATCTTATAATTTTGTATCAGTTACAATGTATTCTTTGGTGTGACCTTGTAGTTTTTGACAAATTATTGCTTCATTGGAGTTATATAATAGTTTTCCTGCATTAACTGTGCAGATAAATGAGTTTGTGAAACTTGGTGGTGACCAACTTGTTCCCTATTATGCTGATATTTTGGGAGCCATTTTGCCTTGCATATCTGACAAAGAAGAGAAAATTAGAGTGGTAAGCTGGTTTAAACTCTCTGAAAGGAGAAAAACCTGTGCTATGCATACCATGCTGAGACGTCTTTTGGTTTTAAGGTTGCTCGTGAAACCAATGAAGAGCTTCGTGCAATCAGGGCTGATCCTACTGCAGGATTTGATGTTAGAGCAATTCTCTTCATTGCAAAGAGGTATAGCTTTGTAACCTGCCAAAAAAAAAGAATTAAAAATGCTAGCAATTTGCTGTTTAGTAGTGCATCTTATGAAGAGCTGCAATTAAAGTGCCGATAACGCCTGCAACTTAGTGATGGTGTTATCTCTGATGTGAAGATCATTTAAAATGATCTGTGGTGACTGTTGATTCTTTTGGCTGTTCAGGCAATTATCGACTGAGTGGGAGGCTACTCGAATTGAAGCATTGCACTGGATATCAACTCTTTTGAACAGACATCGCTCTGAGGTAATCAGGCATAATTGACAAGTCTTATACATGTCTGGTTAATTTGTTTTTGCCCTGAGCTGCAATTGTAAATTTGGTTTCTTGTCTCCAAGGGTGCTAACCCATTTGTGGGCAACTTCTGGCATTCTTTTTCCATGGGGATTGAGACTGGTATATTTCCAAGAGTACATTTCCCTACAAATACTATATTTAACGTAATATTTATGACGGGCTCTGCCCTGGCAAGGATGTGAATACAATGCATTGTGAATTTTCAATGTGATGTGAGATGGAAAAAGAAACATTAGGTGTGTAGAACAGCACCTGCTGTGGTAACAATCAGTAATGGAAGCAGCTAGCATAATTTGATAATGCAGTGGTCACTGTATATGAAATAATCAGTAAGACTTATTGACATGTGGTCAAAGGTCTAGAATGCAGTTCAAGCTGTCTGGAGGTTGCCTTAGAGATAGAGTTAGCGGTGCAGGCATTTGTATTCTTAACACAGACCAGAAGTGTGGGTATGATTACGTGGCATGGAAGGAAGGGACTGAAACTGTATCTAGCTCTGTCCTTCCAATGGATTTGTAGACACTTCTTTGGGCTTTCATTTTCTTTTTATTTTTTTTAGATTGGATATGACTAAGTTTTAAATTTTGTTGATGTGAAACAGGTCTTGTCGTTTTTAAATAAAATATTTGATACCCTTCTCGAAGCACTGTCAGATCCATCTGATGAGGTAATCATTTACATTTGATTGCACATTTTCTTCTCTTAAAAGTTTGGTCTTGTTTTTTTTTTTACTTGATTGATTTTATAATTGTAATTCTTCCAGTCAGTATTTTTAATGCTGGAATCACACTGCACATATCTATGCATCTGGAATGATGGTTCCTTCTTTACATCATTGAAGGTTGTGCCCATGAGATTGGCTTCCATATGCTTGTGTTTAATATCCATTTTGCTTTCAATTTGTTTGCATGCAGAGTAAAATGTTTCTCAATTGTTTAATTCAGAACTACTATAAGCCTAATTATTACGTGGTCAATTGGAAGCCTAATACTATTCTCTTTTACTTTGCTGAATCAGCTGGACTGAATTGGTTCCATTTTTGTCCTTTTTTATTCAAGTTCATTTCACTTTACTATTGTCCATGACTATCATCTACTACTTGCTTTGCTATTTTGTTCAGAAATTTACCTGCTTATGGAAAGGGTGCAATAGGCAAAATGATAGTACTTTAACTGGGAAAACAAATTACCCTGCAGAAAATCTTAAAGACCTAATACTTGGAGATCTTTTTCTGAGCCCCATTTCTTTAATTGTGTTTTACACTATTTCCAAGTCACGAGGGAGCTTGGTATCAAAAATGAATCCTAGGATGCTAAAAGTGAAATCCCACTAAACCACTAGATTATTATTTTTATCACTATGGATAATACAACACATCAGGCCTGTCTTTGAAGTTGGTCCAGTTCCTTAGAAGAGTATAAACTCCATGGTTGAAATTTATCTTTTATCTTCCAGTCGTTAGAATCTCTTTTCTGTCTTCTTTCTGTTTTCTGTACTCTCATTTGCTTTTAACCCCCCACCCTCTTGTTATGGTCTACCTATTAAGTTATTGTGGCATATATATACAGATCAAAAAATTATCCCGTGCTGGGTTTTCATATATTTAATTTGTTGCAATTCTGATTATGTCTCCAGGTGGTACTCCTTGTTCTTGAGGTTCATGCATGCATAGCGAAAGATCTGCAACACTTTCACGAACTTCTTGTTTTCTTGGTGCATAATTTCCGCATTGATCACTCTCTTCTGGAGAAGTGAGTTTTTGCTCTCTTCTTGCTGCTTATGTTATTTTTTTTAGAAGTTATTGTAGTTTAGTTGGTTCGCCAGTGGCAGTTTATGTGTAGCTTTAATCACGTGTCTTATTTCTTATGCAAATCATTATTTTGGTTTGTTAGGCGTGGTGCTTTGATAATCCGGCGACTCTGTGTTCTTTTAGATGCTGAAAGGGTCTATCGCGAACTTTCTACAATATTAGAGGGAGAAGCTGACCTGGATTTTGCATCTATAATGGTTCAGGTTTGCTCATATGCTTGAGGGCCCAAATGAAACAATACTTTTTGAGGGTTTTTTTTTTAAAAAAATATTAAACAAAATGAAGCATCTTCATGAGCTCTCCTGCCTAAAATTGCACTCACATGCATAATTGGGAAAAGGGTAACAAAGGCAAAAATAAAATAAAATTGATACCTTTTCACATCTGTTGTTCATTTCACTTATTTACATTTTTTCCTGTTTGTTTCCCAGGCTTTGAATTTGATTTTACTCACATCCTCTGAATTAGCTGAGCTTCGATATCTTTTAAAACAATCTCTGGTGAATTCTGCTGGGAAAGATTTATTTGTTTCTTTGTATGCTTCGTGGTGCCATTCGCCCGAGGCAATTATAAGCCTTTGTTTATTAGCACAGGTAAGTATCTAGGACCTTGTCATGACTTTCCCTTTCCGTGAATTTTCAAGCTACATATTTTCATGCATTCATCCTTTTCAATTTTTAGGATTTTATTGCAGTTGTGATCATCTTTTGTCTTTTCTTCACAGACTTACCAGCATGCCAGTACTGTGATTCAGTCGCTGGTAGAGGAAGATATTAATGTCAGGTTCTTGGTACAGCTGGATAAATTGATTCGTTTGCTGGAAACTCCCATCTTTACTTACCTTAGATTGCAGGTGCACTAGTTAAACTCATAGTTAGCCTTCACCTTTCTATTTTGCCTATATTTTATTACTTTATTAGCCGCCAATAGAAGGTTTTGACATGTTTACATGTCCTTTGATTTCTTTTGGTCACTTGTAGATTGTTATTATTTGGTTAGTCCATTGGTATCTTTGTCTGCATATGAATTTTTTCACTGATCAAGTCTTCTGATTGTTGTCTTGTTTTTATGTAATTTGATCTGGCAAGTGATGCATGTCCCTTGCAAGATGCAAGGTCATTTGCCTAGCGTTTCTTGTTATGCTGAGTGTTTCTGCTGTTTTGTGGTTCTTGCAGCTTCTTGAACCTGGAAGATATACATGGTTGTTAAAAGCTTTAAATGGTCTTCTGATGCTGCTCCCCCAGGTACACCTGATGAACCACTGAATTTCTACAATTGTTATGTGCAAAGGCTGCAGTTCACACACGCATGTATTTCTATTGGTTTGCATGGATGAATGCATGTATATGATTATGAAAAATGTTACTTGTCTACTTTTTGATGAATCCTTTTTCTCATTCTGAAAACCGGTGATATTTTCATTCTTCTGACACACAGATTGGCTTAAGATTAAATATGATTATGGTGCCTTCTAACTTTCTGAGACATGAATACTAAGGGGAACATTTATGAGACCTGGCTTGGCCTGGTCAGGCCAGGGTGGAAACCCCACCTTCAGTATTTTTTCCCCCTCAAAACAATGTAAGTTTGGGTTCCCTCCCATGACCAGGGCTGTGAGCTGGGTCGAACCCTCGGTCAGGTCTCATAATTATGCTAAAGGGAATGCGGCATTGAAGGATGTGGACAACTAATATTTTCTGAATGCTCCAGGTTTGGTTGTTCTTTGAAGGACTTGTAAAAGGGGTTTGGTTGCCTTTAATGAATTGTGGAAGGTGGTATATAGGATACATGTTTATTTTTCCTTGTGTCTTTAAACGTAAAGGAGAGGCTTAATCTTGTAATTAATGCTACAAATTAAGGAGTGGTGCTGACAAAACAATAAAAGATTAAATGCTTTACCAACTTTCAGTGGTGATGGTGCTGGTTCCCCTAGCATTAAAAATACAAGTTCGATCTAGATACTGCTAAAGAAATAAAGAGCTCAGTTAAAAATTGATTGGGACATAAGTGCTTCCTGACTTCATGGGATGCAACTAGTGCATCTATAGTTATTGGTCACTGCTGTTTCTCTATAGTTTCTAATATTTCTTTTTCATTGGCTCTGTGAATGCAGCAAAGCACAGCTTTTAAGATACTGCGAACTCGTTTAAAAACTGTACCTTCATATTCCTTCAGTGGCGATCAAGTTGAGCAAACATCTTCAGGGAACACATACTCTCAGATCCTACATCACATTCCAAGTGGATCACAAATTTCCGAGGATGGTGATGTAAACCAGGATGTAGGGACTTCTAATTCGCATAATGGAATTAATTTCACTACAAGGCTGCATCAGTTTGAGCAAAAGCAAAAACAACATCGGGTGCATGCAAAAGCGCAGGCCAAGTCTCGCAAAATCTCCACATCATCATCAAAGGTTTGTTGAACATCTTTATCTCATTATTGTTGTTGTTATTAAGTTTAATCAGTACTGCTTTTGGCATAATGGTTTATGATTGGAGTATATTTTTTAGGTTAATTAGGGTGAGGAGCAAGAATGGCTAGACTAGACTTGAGCACATTGAGGGAACTTTCATCATTAATTGTCTAGTAGAGTAATTTGTGGGCGAATCATGAAGTTCCTTTTTTTGTAGGAGGTTCAGCTCAAGTGGCACATGTAAGGTTGGAGTAGGTAGTTCTTGTTAGGGGGGAGAAATGGGTGGCATTATTTCCATTTCTTACTCCGTCCATTGTTATTCCCACTCTATAGAATCATAGTGGCAAAATTAACCTTGTTTTAGAGTTTTCCTTATTTAAAAATTTACAATCGAATTTCATTATATTTTACACATCATAAATTGAGCATAATTTTTTAATGTAAATAATATTCCCAATAAAAATAAAAATTCTATTTTACAGAATATATCAATAATACAAAATAAAAAATATAAAAATATATCCATGAAAATATAAATAATAATTTATAAGAAAACATAAACAATAATAAATGATAATTTAACCATCCATTTTGGGATGTAATATCCTTACATATAGACAATTAAAATCCAAGGAAGTGATAAACAATATCAAATTTTGCATATGATTTTTTAATCTAATTTTGTCTTGTGTTAAGTTAAATTATTATGTACATTTAATGTTACAAAAGTTTCTAGTTTAAGAAATGTAAAAGGTTAATTCGGTCGCTTTGTAAAGTTGTGGAGTGAATAAATTTGTGTATTAGTGATTTTATTATAAATACAACTAAAAAAATGTGGGGTTGGTTTAACGGGTTATATGAACAGTGAACCATCTTGATATATTCTGTTAATCATTTGGTTAACAATTTCATGTCATAGTTCCATGGTTATGCATGTGTAATGTTTAGGTTGAGGGTTCGAGACTGTAAATGCAATATTTGCTTTTATGCAATAAATGACCTGTTATTTGTTATTGTTTTTTTCCAAAAAAAGAATTCATCATACCCTTATCAAAAGCAAATAAAAAATAAAGGTCCAAGCACGATGTCCTGAGTTTTTTGGTATCAAGTTCAAGAATTTTTTTTAGAGGCCTTTTGATTTTTTGGGGCTTTTTTTTAAAAAAAAAGTTTTTTGGTATTTTTTTCCCTTCAATTTTTTTTTAATGTTAGAGTTGAATTGATTATTATATTTTTTTTATTATATAATAAAATAAAAAAATTAACTCAATGGAGTCCGGGTTGTGGATTTGGTGGGTTGATTAGGGGGAATTTAGTCTATTTTTTTCTTTGATTTTTTTTCTTTTGACCAATGTAGTTGACAAGGTTATGTTGAGTAAATTTTCAATTGATTTAATTTTAAATTCAAGCTAATTGGGTTGAGATTTTTCAAGTTTGAGTTGTTTACCGTGTTTTGATGAAGATGTCAAAAAGTTTCCAATGATCTGGACATAAATTATTTATGCTCTAAAAAATTTGGGTATTCAATGCAAGCATGGGCCATAAATTAGTGTTCATTTTAATCCTTAAAACATGTTTTATTATGCAGTCTGCTTTTTTACTTGCAACAGTTCCACGCTTGCGGTGTTTTGCTCGGAATTACCGTGTGCTATTATTCTTGCAGGATGTACAAAGATTAGAGGAATCCCAGCACCAACCTCCTTTGGATAATAGTGGGGCTCTTTCAAGATCATCTAGGAGAGGCCCGGGGCAATTACAACTCTGATCATATTATGCACTGGAGAGGAGGTTCGGGTATAAATTGTAAAATTGTATAGCGTAGTTTGTCTGTTTTTTATGGATGCTGGGATGGTGAAAGAAAAAAGAAAAAAAAAAAGATGGTTTCGATTTGAGATAAGCTTGGGTTATCCTGAGCCATTCTTTTTTCTTTGGAAACGGTGTATATCCATGTGGTTCTGTTATTTTTTTTAATTGAAAACCACGGCCCAATGCAAAATATTTTAGAGAATGCAGTTTGTTTTTGTTTAGTCCACATGATAGTTATTACGGCCACTTGTAAAAAAATAAAGAATCGGCTAATTCATGTATACATCACATCAATCTTTGCCAAATGTATGCTTATGCTATTATTTATTCAATTGATTACTCTACATTCCTTGTTCT
>Ga0325402_1006976_pt1 | contig 10716 bp, 8 predicted proteins | sample PopdelMetagenome_22_FD_207212 | JGI IMG/M metagenome (GOLD analysis project Ga0325402, IMG submission 207212) | Populus deltoides microbial communities from Bellville, Georgia, United States - Xylem-PdKOR-R3 | ecosystem: Host-associated > Plants > Phyllosphere > Stem > Wood/Secondary xylem...
TTTTAATATATTTTTGAGTAAAAATTACTTTAAAAAATAATTAATATTACAATATCAAACATTAACTAAAACCCATGTACACAAGAAAGCCTTATTTTTTATTATTAAAAAATAAAAACATATTAATTTTATACTTTTAAATGATCAAATAAATAAATTAACATGGTAAAATACCTTCAGCTAAAAAAATATCTCATTAAAAGAGATTATCCAACTTTTTAGAGCATATTTAAAATACAATGTAAATTATATTTTTTAAAATTTTAATTTTTTAAAATATTTTTAAATTTTTTTGATGTAATGATATTGAAAATAATTTTTAAAAAATAAAAATAAAATTATTTTAATATATTTTTAAATAAAAAATACTTTATATTCCAAGTTTTAAACAGTATGCTAGTATGCTTCAAAAACACGTTTCACTCTTGTACCTGAAATTACCAAAATATTTCCATCTCCCTTGGTAGCCAAGACAACTCCCCAAACGAACCGGCTTCCGGTCCAGACTCGCGTCGCACCCCACCTTAACGCCATAAAACCGAGGGCGCATCAAATATCTTGAATGACCAAAATAACCCACGTCACCCCATTCTAGAAACGCCAAATCCATCCCGACGAGTAAATTATATTTTAGTCCATTTGTGTTTATAAAATAAATAAAATAGTCTTTTTATTTTTAAAAATTAATTAATTGGTCCTTTGATAAATGTCGACTATGCCTATTTTGATATTTCTCTGTTCTTGAATTTTTTTTCTCGTTACTCCTTCTATATTATTTACTTTTTTTCTTTTTTTAAAATGAAAAACATTATTTAATGAAAAATAGACAAAGTTCTTCCATTGCATATGGAGGTAGACGCAACCCTTAGAATAAAGGTTTTGTAATCATTATAAAAAAAAAATTATTATTGTTTTATTATAGATTATGCACAATGCAATTCATGGTAAAACAATTGTGAATCCTTTAAATACAAAAAAAACACACACACACTTTTAAGTAGAATTGTATTTAAACATGTTTATTGCATAGTGTAATGACTCCTATGCTCTTGGAAAAAAAAAATAATACAGCTAATGTTTGAAGGGCGTTTTCAGATTTTCACATTTTTTGTATAGTGTAGTTATCGCATAACCCCCAGGGTCAAATTTTTTTGCCTAAAATCAAGGGGTATTTTAGGTTTTTAACCTTAGTTTTATTGGAATTATCCAATGGGGCCAGGGGTGTTTTAGTCTTTCTATAACTAAAAAAATAATTGATGTGTATAAAGTAAGCGCCAGCAAAAGAGAGCCACGTACGCCATTTGGACGACGTGTGCTGCACCTTTTGATAGCTTTCAGGGTGACGTCCAAAGTATCGTGCCACCCTCTTCACGGTGAGTTGGTGCATGCTGATATTTATGGCATGGACGGGATTCAATAACAATTTTTCTCCTCCCACTCTTTTATATCTCCTTCTCTTCAAAAGGTGTGCTAGCTTTGCAAAGTGGTCCTCGATTATTTAATTATATCAAATTTAATTTATTTATTTTTTAATTTCATCAATTGACATTTGCTTTTTTATGTCTTTTTATTAAATTTGATCTGTACTCTTTTGATTATTGTTTATTTTACTTTTAATATTTTTTATTGGATTTTATTTTTTGATTTAACCCCTAATCATTTGATTTTAATTTTTTTGTTGAATTTGATTCTCATTCCTCTGATTGCAATTCCTTTTATTTTGAGTTATCTTCTAGATTATTTATTTTGTTTTTGCAATTTCATCCCTTATTGTTTAATTTCATTGAATTTTCATATCATATTTGGAGCTTATTTTTTTTATCATACTTTTAAAACCCAATCCGTGAGTCAACCTCAATTATGTTCTAGGTCACGGTCTGGGTCGAATAACCGAGGTTACCAGGGCCAGTTGGATTTTTTATCGTACAATGAGTAAAAAAGATATTATTTTGAAAAAAAAATAGTGATAAAAAAAATCAATAGGTGTTGACATGATTTTTTCCTAACTAATCACTTGATTTTTTATTTAGTCAAAAGGTAAAATTGGTATTATTTTGATAAAAAAATAATGGAGAAAGAATTCAATTATGATCCTATTTTGTTATTGGTCTTTATTTATTTTGGATCTCTTTTTAGATTTCTTTTTATGTTTCATCTATTTTTATTTGATTTTTGTTTTGTTTTTATATTAAATACGATACTTATTCTATTGATTGTTGCTCTTTTATCCTTTTTTTATTTTTTATTTCAATTTTACCTTTCAATATTTTTTTTCATATTAAAGTTTTTAGTTTTTTTATTTTTATTTTTCTTGTCTTTTCTTGTTTATTTTATCTTTCAATTTTGTCCGTTGGTATTTTATTTTAATTGTTTTTTTTATAAAATTTTGGTTATCGTTCTTTTAATTGCTATTTTTTATTCTATTTCTCGATCAAGTTCCTCATTATTTTTTTTTTATTTTTTATATCAAAATTGATTCTTGTTATTTTGATTATTATTTTTTTTTATTTTTTGATGGTTAAGAATTTTTATTTATGATATGCTTTTGATATTTTGTATAGTCATCTTGGTCTTATTACCAAAGTTGTTGGTTTAAAAGATTAGTTAGATTTAAATTTGTTTTTTTTTTTAATTTTTTTAACTTCATCACTTAACACTAAGTTATTGGATCTTGAGCTTTCTATTTTTTTTTCCTTTCCTTCATTTGGGGTTATCCCGGATAGCGAGTTAGTCAAATTAACCTGAATTCATTTGAATTATCATCGTTTAGATATCTTTTTCATGTTAGAAAAAAATTGACCTACCCCATAGCGCATCGCGGGCAAAAAAATCTAGTCATTTACTAAAAATGGACACATAAGGACTGGATAATTGATTTCCAAGTTTAGAAGAACTATTCAATTCATTTTGAAAAACTAGAGGGACTAAGTTATAATCTACTCCCATGGCACACAAGTCGTTTGAGGGGCCTTTTAGTAAATCAACAAACAAAGAAATAAAACGACCACATCAATTTGGGGACCACACCTTCCCCACCACAACCAAGCAATTTCTTCTTTTCAGTTTTCTCAATTATTCACAAATAAAATAATACCAATCATAAAACAAACATTTAAAATAATTATTCTATTCTATTTTATTATTTCAAAAACTCCCTATTTTTCTTGGTTTCTCCTTCGAGATATCCTCTTCCATCGCTTCTCCAGAATCCAAATCCATCTCCCTCTCTCTAAAAACAATCTCGCTCCTTGTTCCTGCTCTTGCATTAGCGATCCATAACCCTTTTCCTCTTCATTTTAGATCTCCGCTGCCTCTGGTGTTTAACTCTTTGAGCATCCATGGTGATTTTTCTATTATTTTGTGAATTTAGAATTTTTTCCTTTCTGCTTTCAGTTTTATTGAGCTGTAACTTCTGTGAAAGGAAAGAAGTCGTCGTTTAAGTTTCTTTTAAGAAAGAGCATAGAGTGGATTAAAAAAACTTTAATAAGTTTTTTTTTTTTAAAATAATCCAGGCTTGAAAAATAAGAGCTTAAATTAGAGCGCTATATAGTTGAATTCGGCTTGGTTTTCATGATTTTTTTAATTTATTTCTTTTTGTGTGGCGTATGCTACAAGATTCTCTCTCTTTCTTATCTTCTTTTCTGTTACCAGCGATCAAACGGAGATTCATTCTTTTAAGGTGCTAAGCAGTAGATTATTACTACGCTTCTCTGTGTTTTTTTTACTTAATTTTTGTTATTTTTATGGAATTTTTTTTTTGCATTTCTTATTAAATAAAGATTTGAAGAGATTTCACTGATCTTGCCGTCTGTAGATAATCAATTAGTGTGTGCGCGTTAGGTTTTTATAATTTTGAATTTTCTAGTGTGTTTTTATTGTTTCAAGATGATCAATTACTTTTTTTTTCTTCTTTTAATTGTTAGAAATTCAAATTTTGAATTTTTGGAAATATTAATTTCCTTTTTGAAATTGATACTCAGTGTTTTAATGATTTTTTTTGGTATTTGTTGCATAATTAGGGTGATTTAGGTTGATTTCGTCATTTTAGAACATAAATCCTCAGCAACAAATGAATGCTTAAAAGCTTCAGATCGATAACGTCTCCATTTTTATTTTTCTTTTATTTTTATCTCATATTTTTATTTTTATATGAACTTCTTCTTAGTTCTGTTTTATTTTTAATCAATTATTTATTTATTTATTTGCAGCTGAGCCCTATTTTCTGACGAAGGAGCATGGTTAGCTAGTAAATTACAATAAATGGCTTGAAATCCGAACTTGAGAATGCTTCGCTAGTAAAGGCTTTAGTGGAGGAGAGATTGGTTAATCTTAGATGATACAAGCTGATCGCAGCTTGTAGAAGCTGCCCTTAAGCATGTTGATGATAATTTGGCTGATATTTAATCACCCCTACCATGACATCTGTCTTCCTGTCCATGTTGTATATAACAAGTTACAGTTTAGCAGTAAACCTTGCATTCACGCTAGCAACCAACACTATGTTGAAAGTATAGAGGCCTCTACCGGGAGGTTCTTGGAAGTCCTTTGACAAATTTTTGATTGTCATCTGCTACAATTCTAACAATGGAAAGGTATATATCCTGTATGTTTGCTTGTTTGTGTAAGATTTTTATTATTCTTGAGTGACGCAGGGTTTTTCTTGGATAACGTTTTATTATTTTCTTCTCAGGTATAAAATTTTGGAAGAGATTGGTGATGGTACTTGTGGTTGTGTATTTAAGGCCGTCAATATTGAAACATATGAAATTGTAAGGAACTCTTCACATAAGCACGTTTATTTTAGCTGTTATTATAATTCTCAGTGGATTCAGTGGTAGTAAAATTGTTTTTATCCAATCTGTTGCACTTTATAAAAGCGACCTATTAAGTTTTATTTTACTATGGCTGAGAGTCAGAGAAATGAGGAGTGCATTAAACTCATGTATAATATAAATGTATAGCTGAGAGGCCTGTTCTTCACCTGACATTGAAATCTTCAGTATTAGAAGTCACAAAGCTAGCTAAAGACGAATGAAATAACAACCATGGTTAAACAATCTGAGATGACATGAAGCTGGAAATTTCAGGTGTTGGGAACTCCTTTCTCACAATTTGAGTTGCATACTGCATTTATCCCTAAGTGGGTTTATTTGGCAAATTGTTGTGTTTAAATTGTAGCCACACCTGTGAGGCAAAAGAAAAATAAAAGCATCGCTGTTATATTGTTTTTGTAAGAAAGGAGTTCCTTGTGTTTCCTGTTTGATTGTTAAAATTATTGTCACGGTTCTATTTCTGATCTCAGGTTGCTGTGAAGAAAATGAAGAGAAAGTTCTATTTCTGGGAAGACTGCTTGAATTTACGAGAAGTAAAGGTATGTTCCTTGGTAATGTTTGTATCATCAAATTGTTTCACATGATAAGTTTGCTCAGTAAACAATCAAGTTTAACATTGTCTTCTGCAGGCCCTCCATAAATTGAATCATCCCAATATTGTAAAGTTGAAAGAAGTTGTCAGGGAAAACAATGAACTATTTTTCATTTTTGAATACATGGTAAGGGATCTTGTGTTCTGGGTCCATGCTACTTTTTACGCGTGACTTATGTCTCTCTTGTTTGAAAACCCCAGTAATACTCTACTAATTCTTAATCCTAATCCAGTATCATCGGCTATGTGAATCATTTTCTTCCAATTTACCTTGTTTAAGGCCATATTTTTCTTGAGATGCAAAGCTTCTAGTTCTGATCATCATTTTCCACGCTGTAGACATTATTACTCGTTGTTTTTGCTAGGGTGGGGATTTTATGCTTTGAAACTGAAACTTGAATAAATCAAATAATGACTTCATCAACTAATAATTGCTTGTTTCTGGAATTTTTCCTACAAGGAATACAATCTGTACCAATTAATGAGAGAGAAGCAGAGATCGTTTTCAGAGGAAGAGATACGGAACTTTATGTCTCAGGTGCTTCAAGGACTTGCTCACATGCATAGAAACGGATATTTTCATCGGGATTTGAAACCTGGTAAGACAAGTTGTTCTTCTATTATGAGTGTTGTTGATAAATTCATGGTTTAAGATCAATTTTTCTTGGTGGTTAGAGATTTTGAGATGGAATATTAATAATTAACGATCATTTCATTTTCAGAGAATGTGCTTGTGACAAAGGATGTTCTTAAAATTGCCGACTTTGGACTGGCTAGAGAAGTTTCGTCAGCACCCCCTTACACTGAATATGTTTCCACACGGTGGTAAGGATTTCTTCCTATCTATTACATGTTAATGTCTCTCTGTGCATATCCGTGACATTTCTAGAAAACTTTTTTTTGCACTAAAAAATACTACATTTCTCATTTTTTTTGGTCTGGCTGCCAGGTACCGAGCTCCAGAGGTTTTGTTGCAGTCCTCAACATATACTCCTGCAATTGGTACGCCTTTTCTCTCTCCTCGTCCATTCTGAAACTCTTTTCACCTTTATTTTTTAAGTTTGAGCTGTTTTACCCTAAAAAAAAAAGGTTGGGATGGATTATATTGGTCAACCGATCCCTCTTTTCCTTTTTTGCCTATTTGAATCTAACTTGAGAATTACAGATGTTGATATTTATATCGAAATCAGTTTTAGAGAAGTTTTCTTTTGCCGTCAGAAATATTTTAACTAGAACTATCAATAATACTTCCAATTGTCACTTGCCGAGCGAAGGTGTTTAATCATTTGCAATCATATCATCAAGACTGTATACTTTATGGCTAATTTCACCAAGGAAGGCTAAGTAGGATGACCATTTCTGGTCCTGAATGTCAGCTCCAGCAGGAACAGTTCAATGTGTTGAAAGTTTTCAACATTATCTATAATACACGAATAAGTTGATGCATGAGTCCTGTGAATAAATTGATGATGCTTGACCTGCAACTCCATTCCATTTTATGCATTGGTTTTCTAGACTGATTTATTGTAGCATTTTTCTCTCATCCATTGATAACTAACCCCTGAAAGTATATACAGATATGTGGGCAGTTGGTGCAATAATAGCTGAGCTTTTCACTCTGTCCCCAATTTTCCCTGGTGAAAGGTGATTCTATGCTCTTTAGTTTCATGCCTTTAGTAAGAAAGACGTGGTTTCATATAATTCTGTTTCTGGTTGTGTTTATTGTTCTACTAGCCACTCCTGACTCTACACACCCACTCAAGCTGAATTAAGCAAGTGCTATCAGTCTATAGCAAGATGGTTCATTAATATTTTTTTCTTCATGTGTTAGACCCCTAAAATAACTTAGATCTCCCAATTAAACTGGAGTGAGGATACTGATTAACTTGAAGATAAATTAGTATTAATATTCATCTGCTTGTTCTCTCCTTCTCATGCATTGTTAGCTGATATACTCTTCTGTTTAGACAGATGGATTTATAATATAAGAAAAGGTATGGTGGACTATAATCTTATGAAGTAATATATTTTAGAATGCGGGCTTATGTCTTGGACACCTTTTACACGAGGCCATTATCTGGATCACTGGTCGTGGTCTGGCTGAAGTGGAGTCCTGATAGGGAGGATTAGAAGTTACTCCTATTCTTTAGCAATTTTACACGAACATTTATTTTCATTTGATTTGATTTGTTCTGAATTAAAGAAAAACCTGACAAACTAATTGAATTTTCTTTATTAATTGAATTTCCCTTGCACAGTGAAATAGACCAGTTGTACAAGATATGCTGTGTTCTTGGTACCCCAGAGTTGACTGCATTCCCTAAAGCTACAAATGTCTCTCAACTGATGAACCTTAGTTGTGCAGAGGTAAGCTAAGCTATTTATGTTTTCCATTCCCCCGTCTTTTATGGTTTGACTTTGTGCTTACGGTTATTGTTATTGTTCATTTTTTTTTAATTATTGTTTGTGGACAGATGTTACCTGCCAACCTATCTGATATCATTCCCAATGCTAGCTTGGAAGCTATTGATTTGATTATAGTGAGTATTGATATTGATATGACATCATGATGTTTTCATTACCAATTATTTTTGGTTAATCCTGAACTAAACTCTTGTTTTGCTGCATTTTAATTATTTTAATGCTTCATGTTGACTTTCTATAGCAATTGTGCTCGTGGGATCCATTAAAGAGGCCAACTGCTGATCAGTCACTGCAACATCCATTTTTCCATGTAATATGAGCTCTCTCAAGTGTGCTTTCTTCTTTTGCATGAGAATCATTTTTACTAACATGTCCTGGTCCCTCTTGGATAGGTGGGTATGTGGGTTCCTTATCCACTTAGAGATCCTCTAGAGCTGAAGCTAAATAACAAGGGTTAATATTCTCTCTCACCTCTCGATTTTAAATTTAAACAAACCAGTTTGTTTATGTTGTTTATAGGATGTCATGTATCATTTTCTTTTCATGCAATTCAACAGGACCGAAGCCAAATCTTGAGTTAAATCTATGGGATTTTGGTGCTGAACCTGATGACTGTTTTCTTGGATTGACACTCGCTGTAAAGCCCAGTGTTTCAAACTTGGGTAAAAATCAATATACCTCTGCTCTCTTATCATTTTACTAACTGACATCTTATTCCGGAGATTGATAAGCTTAGTGATGGCCTGATAGGGCACGCCAAAATTATCAGTCTGCTATTCACTGCCACTTACCAGACCTGACTTGTGTGGTTAACATAGATATTCAGCATGGACATCTTTAGTGCTGTCATTTTAAGTGCTTAGCAAGGCTCATGCAAAACACTCGCCCCAGTTTCTTGGTTTCAGGAATAAATTCCCCTCTCAAATCATGTGGAAGTAATAATTTAGGTATCATGTGTGCAGTGCTTTACTAATATGATGTCCATGGTTTTCATGGTCTTCCAATATGGTTAATGTTGGAGATAAATCTGAGACAAGGGTCTTTAATGGGAAGGGTATTGCTATGCATAGGATTAAATGGTCAAAGTGAATATAACAAGTCAAGGTATACCTTTCACTGGTGTAGTTGACCCATTTAGCTGTTGTCAAGTGTAATGTCACAGGAATATTGTTGCTAGTATTATACATGTAATAAAGAAATATAAACAGTGCCTCGAATGTTAATGAAATTTTTGTTTCTGTGTTTCTCTCTGCTCTTTCTCAACACCCCCCCCCCCCCAAACATTCAATTCTTAGCTCTCCAGAGGACCGAACCATTATATTCTTTAGTTATTTTGTATCTTTGTAGGGGACAAACTAATGTATATGTTTAACTAGGAGACTTATTTCATGCAGAGGCAGTCCGGAATGTTCCTCAAGGCATGCGGGAGGTGAGTTAGTACAACGAACTTAAGATGGCTATTTAGCATATGTATAATTATATAAATGACATGGAACTAGTTGCTTTGCCAGCTGAAATTTTGTATAACATGTAATGCAGGATTTTGTGTTTTGCTCTGATTTAAAAGGTCGCCAAGAACAGTCAGGTAATTGTTTGGTTGGACCTTACAGGTATCATTTAGCACTCTTTGTGATTAGTGGAAAATAATTCGTGAAAAACTTCTCTTGGTAATTTCCAAAGTATTTAATATCTTGGTGGATATATTACTGTCATACTTGGAGAGATCTTCTGTCTGATCAATGAGTTCCACTGAAACTTCTGCCCTGGAAACCTATTTTGTGGAAACTGTAAATGAACACTGCCTGGTGGAAGATTGAAACTTACATCAAGCACCTTAATGATGCTTGGAGGCCGCAGGGTTCCCAAGCTTTATGTTGATAATATTCTCAGTACGTGCTGGTTGAAGTATATATATCTTGTCCAACGCCAAGTGCAAGTTCCATCAAATGTTTAGGAACTGTAGTCATAGGTTTTTTATGTTGCTGCTTGGTTATATGAGATATTTGCTCTAACCTTGTAATTTTTCAACTAATCTGTTCCGGTTTAATTTGTGATCCAGTTTTTTGGTCGCTACTATCTCCTGATCAAAATGGAATCCACCCTCCAGTTGAATCATCGCTATCATTATCATTTAGGTGAGTTCCTTTCTGTGGTGACACTGAAAAGAGAATCTGTCTGCGTTGCTTTGATACTATTATCTAGTGTTTGTTCTGCTCGGTTGTCTGTATTGCTAGTCTTTTGTTGGCCATCTTCATGCCTAGACTGGTCGATTATATCCATGATCTTCTGATCTATTTTTTCTTTCGGTGTGATTCCTTGGTAGTTCGATTCAGCATCCATCGGTTGGAGTTCCACAATCATCTGGGTTCACAATTACATCACTACAGCCTAACTTCTTAGATTGTCCATTAATGGCCATGTCCTCCCCACTTCAACAAAGTCATTACCTGTGACTGACTTGATTGGTTGGATCAAATAAGAAAGGCGTACAAATAACTGGTAATTTATTTTATTTGATTTTGTAAAGTTTATTTAGCACTGCATAGGTTTCATTCTTGCTCGATGCAAAGCAACTGCAGCATTTCATTGGCAGAAAATACAGGCCCTGGGAAAATCAAATCTCCCCGGACCAAAATTGACTCAAAGTTAACTTTAATGTACATTTACACAATGGGGCAGACAATTGAAAATTTTAATATTTAAGTATTTAGCCCTTCCAAAAATATCTTATTCTCTCATGTCTTTTTATTCATTTTCATGGTGATGGTGTCTTTTCTTTCTTTTTTAAATCCCCACTTCTGAAATTTCAATTCTGCCCTACACGATCGATCTCCTTGAAAGTATCAATGATGCAAAACCATTAGCATT
>Ga0325402_1006977_pt1 | contig 10716 bp, 6 predicted proteins | sample PopdelMetagenome_22_FD_207212 | JGI IMG/M metagenome (GOLD analysis project Ga0325402, IMG submission 207212) | Populus deltoides microbial communities from Bellville, Georgia, United States - Xylem-PdKOR-R3 | ecosystem: Host-associated > Plants > Phyllosphere > Stem > Wood/Secondary xylem...
GTGAAACAAAAGGGAGCTCTCATTGAATTGGATTTCCCGATTATCCCAACGACTGAACTCTCCATTAATGCCGTGTCAATTTCTAAGGACTGAATTCTCCTCCGATCATTGATCTCAAAAGGACTACCACCTTTACGACCTCTTCGTAATACCTCCATTTCCCGTTCTCTTTGATATTTCTAACGACCTCTTGCAGTGCGATGTGAGCTACTGCTTGGGTCGCAGGCTTTGATCAGGCTAACGAATAATATACCATATTCTCCTGTTGCAAACTCACTTGTGGATTTTGCATGCATGGTATATTATCTCTTATGGGGAAGAAATTTCATTGTAATCTTCTTCTTGCAATGTAGAATTATCTTCTTTTGTTTTTTCTTTTAATATAATAACCACTACGGCATTTCAACTTGTGAAATAAAAATCGACGCTCTGTTTTTCAAGCAAAGCTGCATTTTTTTTCCTTAATTAGGGTTGTGAAAGTAAACATTGCCAATGAGGCAATGGCCGTACAATAACAAATCTTATTTAGATTGCAAAGCTGGAGATTAGTGGTGGGCAGAGAGGATGTGAAACAAATGGACCACTACTTTCCCTATTTCTCACAAAAAAAAAAAAAAAAAACAAAGAGGATTAAACGGATATCCACCCCTTATTCATAGCTATGACCATTTCCCCTCCCCTTTCTTTCCTCTCCCCACGTCCTTTAGTAGTTACAAAGCTAGCAGTGCTAGCTACAATAGAATACTACCTCGGCGTTGTTTTCTGTTCTTTTAAATTTGCTTTGTTTACGGGATTTGGTTTCCCTAAAACTCTCTGAATCTTGAAAAAGAAAAAAAAAGAGAGACTAACAACAAATCCACTCCTGCTGTGTTGATAATGAATGGTGGTCCAAACAAGATCCAACTCATTCTCATTTGCCTTCTTTTTTAACATTTTAACTTTCTAACCACAACCATTTGTTATTTTAGAGAGTTCCCCTCTGTGTTGATGGTGCAATGAAATACCATTTTCCCTTCCATTTTGAAGCCGTATCCAGTCGTACACAATGCCATGTTTCTCTTGTTAATGCGATTTTGAGATTCTGCTGGTTGGTCTGCAGTCCCTCCGATAAATATTTCCTCTTGAGTTTCTTCTGGCATGGCTTTGTCATCGATCTTTTTTTTTTATGATCCCTTTGTTCCCTTTTTATTGTACATTGAGGATGCTTGTCATCCTATGTAACATAGAATGTTGTCAATCCCACGTTGAGATGCATATATTTAATCTAAGGAAATTCATTCAATAATTGAACTTGTATATGTTGTCACATATTCGTGCACGCCATACATAAATTTATAGGTAACCTAATCATTTGTTATAAGCTGCATATATGCCATGATGTTCACTGCACCGCAACCCTTTGGATCAAGTTTGAAAATTAACATCAACTATTTACAATTCTTTGGTAGCTCGCAGAAAAACTCATGTTCTAGATGGTAACATTCAACCATTGTTCCAAGGTTAGGGGCATGGTTTTACTTTTTCGTTGTTGTTGTCTTTGTTGCTGCTGCTGCTGATGTATATTTGAGGAATCTGTTTTAAAGCATCAGTCATTTTGGACCAGCTATTTCATTGTGAAACTAATGGATTTGCGTTTCTTTTCTTTTTGGGCAATCAGGATTTCCTGTCAAGGGGTTGTCTCGTGTTGCTCCATCAATGTCATCTAAGCTTGCCAAAGGCCCTGACTCATCTGAGGCATGTCTAAAACTCATATTTTTATTTTTTTGTACTTTCAGACTGTGATTTAAAATTTGGCAGATTATGCAAATCTGTGTAACCTGTTGCATTCCTTTGTAATATAAACATCGTTCTGTGTACTTTTTGCAGATGAGTTGCATACCACCAGAAGAAGCAGAAAATGAAACCAAAAAGGTGGAGGGGTTTAGCAAGAGTATCGATGCCAATATAATCTGCAACAATCCTCTGTACCAAGAACCCAAGAAAAAGGATCCAATAGGAAAATATAGTGCAAACTCAGGTTATGGTTCACCAAGGAAAACTGGATTTACCAAGATAACTGAAAATGTAAATTTTAATCGTCACTTGGATCCCAAAAAGATGGATCCATTAAGCAGGCCTGTGGGAAATGCTAGTGCTAATCAACGTGCCCTTCCAAGCCCCAGAACATCTCCAAAATCTCAACTTCCAACTACTTCAGCAGCAGCAGGAGCAACAAGAACAGCTGCATTACCAGCAAACATGAAGGCAAATGAAGCAAAGACTTTTAGTTCCATTACCAACCATGCCAATTTGAGTGGCAGAAGCTCTACTCGTGCCAACAGTTTAGAGAGCTCCGGTGGTGCCAACAAGCCCCACACAGGGGGTGATGTCAGATGGGACGCCATTCAGGTGGCCACTGCCAGAGGTACAATCGGCCTTAGCAACTTTAGGCTTCTCAAGCGCCTTGGATATGGTGACATTGGTAGTGTCTATCTTGTTGAACTTAGAGGGACGAATGCCCATTTTGCTATGAAAGTAATGGATAAGGCTTCTCTTGCAAGTAGAAACAAGATATTAAGAGCGCAGACAGAGAGGGAGATTCTTGGACTTCTTGACCACCCATTCTTGCCCACTTTATATACTTATTTCGAAACTGACAAGTTTTGCTGCATCGTCATGGAATTCTGCAGTGGAGGCAATCTTCATTCTCTTCGGCAGAAGCAGCCTAACAAGCATTTTACTGAGGAAGCAGCACGGTGAGTACTCAACTTGTGCTACGCTTTATCTATCAATCATCAAAAAACTTTTGATATCGAGCTTTGTGGTTACATTCTAACAAGAATTGTCTGAATATTAGCCTTTGGTCTGCCAGTCTGATGGTGTGTTAATTATATGCTGATATAGGATTCTGCCAATTTTGCAAATTGCAATAATGCAGGCTTAGGTTAGATCATCAGCAGTTTGAAACCTAGCATCTTTTCCTGCATTGTTCACAACCTGTTCTCGCTTAATTTTATCTATTCACCACCATGCTGGTTCTTTGCCTTCATGTTGTATAATCGGACCTAGAAAGTTACATTTTACAAGGTAATTCAAGCATGTTAAAGGTTAATCAACGTTATGATTATGCCACCCTCGCCCCTTCTCCATTTAAAACGGATAGAAATTAAAAAATTACCCTTGACCTTGAGGTTGGCTTTGATAGTGATTGGATATTTAAGATATCAATGCCACAGACATTTCCTTCAGAAAATAAAAAATAAGAATACCATATACATGGTGGCTGTTCTCCTTTACTTTCTGCCAGTTTCATGAGATGTCAGTCGATATTCAATGGTGTCTGTGATCTTAGATTTGTTGGAAACAAAAGCTGAATCTATTCTTTCATGAATCAAATGGAAATTTTTTTATTATATTCTTTACCTTCTTCCCATCAATGTATTTTCTGTTCTACACATAACACATGCCTTGGTTCTTCTGCAAATTATATGGATGTGATATTTTCTATGTAATGTTTCTGTTGACAGATTTTATGCATCAGAGGTGTTGTTGGCACTTGAATATCTGCACATGTTAGGCATAGTATACAGAGATTTGAAGCCAGAAAATGTTCTAGTAAGAGATGAGGGGCATATCATGCTCTCAGACTTTGATTTATCGCTTCGTTGCTCGGTTAGTCCAACCCTTGTCAAGTCTTCATCTGTGCATGTAAGCAACAATGGCAGCGGCGGTGTAGGCATTTTGGAGGATGAATCTGCAGTGCAGGGTTGTATCCAACCGTCAACATTTTTCCCACGCATATTGCCAGGTAAAAAGAGCCGAAAATCCAAATCAGACTATGGACTCTTTGTTGGAGGGTCAATGCCAGAATTAATGGCAGAGCCGACAAACGTTCGTTCGATGTCATTTGTTGGCACACACGAGTACTTAGCCCCAGAGATCATTCGCGGAGAAGGTCATGGCAGTGCAGTGGACTGGTGGACTTTCGGCGTCTTCTTATATGAACTATTGCATGGAACAACACCCTTCAAAGGACAAGGAAATAGAGCTACATTATTCAATGTTGTTGGGCAGCCATTGAAATTCCCAGAAAATCCACAGGTCAGTATGGTGGCTCGTGATCTGATAAGAGGACTTCTAGTTAAAGAACCCCATAAAAGAATTGCATACAAAAGGGGAGCCACAGAGATAAAACAGCATCCATTTTTTGAAGGAATGAACTGGGCTCTGGTCAGAAGTGCCTTGCCTCCACACGTACCTGAACCTGTAGACTTCTCACAATATGCTAGCAAAGAAGCCCCCCCAGCTGACAAGAAAACGCCAGACATTGGAGGTGATAGAAAAGATGGCAGTTCTCCTGAAAACAAGGATGAATCTTATGTAGAGTTTGAATACTTTTAGGAATAATTCCATTATATTCTGGTTGATCCATAAATTGCCATCTTCGAGAGAAACTCAAACTGTACAAAGACAATATCTTGAGGGTGTGCCTAACAAGAACCAAGATTACATCTATTCTTTTCCGAGTGAAGCGAAATGAATGTGGTGTTTTATCCAAGTTTACCCCTTTCTTTTTCTTTTTTTCCCTTTCCCTCTTCCTTGTATCATCTAGAGAGGGATTCCATTTTGTATGATTTTTATTTTCTTTTAATCTTATTAATTAGATGCTTTCCCATGTCAATTTTAGGCTGAACCTGATATTATTTAGATGTTGTTCGGTATGGTATCATTTCAGTTTTTTTTTTAAATAACTTTGTAAAATAGAAATAAGTTTTTGTAAATAACAAAAAGTGGATTTTTATTTTTATTTTTATTTTTTTATCTATAAGATATCATGTTACTAATATCGATTTATAAGCTAGTCCCTACAGCTTAGCAAAAATAATTGACCAGTCCTTGTGGTTTCAGAAACTATACATATTTAATCCCTTTATTTCTAAATTCATTTACAAGTTAGTCCTTTTCTCTCATTTCATTTTTTTTCCAATTTTCATTTCAAGAAATAAGAAAGGGTGGGAAAAGAAGTAGACATGAAGGGAAGATTGATGAAAAAAGAAAATATTTTTTTGGAATAAAATGAAGTATGGTCACCACTAGACAAAGTACTATTTAACTATTTTTTATACTATAAGGATTGATTATTTAATTTTGATAAACTACAAGGACTATATTATAATTAACCCATTGTAATTTAATTAGCGAATCATTTTATTGGCTATATATCACAAATAGTCCCTTCACTTTACACTTGATCAAATTAACCCATTTATCTCATCCAATTCTATTTCTAATCAAGCGCGGGATGAAAGTCATCATATATTATGACGTAATTTGATGAGATCTCTCAATTTGACGTAAGAGGGCTGGTTCGATCCAATTTTTCTTCTTCTTTTTTTTTTTTATAAAAAAAATGGATTCAAAAGTAGAATGACCGCTTATACTCTGATGAATATCATTGCAATTCAAAACAAAACCAGGTTTGGTGACTGAAGATCCAAGTGGTTTTTATTTAAAAATATTAAAATAATATTTTTTTTATTTTAAAAAATTATTTTTAATATAACACATCAAAATAATTTTAAAATATATAACAACACCCTTCATATATATATAAGAAACCCCACAGGTAAACTAATAGTTGTTGGGTTTTCTTTGTCTTCTTTCATATGATCGCAGTGATCACGCAGAAACAGCAAGTGAAAATGGCATTTGATAAAATTAAGGTCACCAATCCCATTGTCGAAATGGACGGTTTGTTCTCTTCTATTCTCTTCCTTTTTTTTTTCTTTGCGTGGCATGATGTCATAACTATCAAGCTCAGTGTCTCAATTTCAAAACCTTGTAATATTTTCTTTGGTTGCTTTTGATTGTGATTTTCTGTACCCACTCACTCACCTTTGATCACTTTGTGACTTGACCATGAGTTTAAATTGAATAGTTTAGCTTATGATTCTTCAAGCTTTGCTTTTGGAATTATGACCAAGTGCTGGTAATATCCGTATTCTCTTTATATATGCAGGAGATGAAATGACTAGAGTTATTTGGAAATCAATTAAGGACAAGGTTTTCTTTTCTTTTCCGTTATCCGTCTTCTGGGAAAATAACACCATGATGCCATATTATGTGATTCTTCTTCTTGTGTTTGCAACTTGATTGTTGTGTTTCGCAGCTTATTTTCCCATTTTTGGATTTGGATATCAAGTATTTTGACCTCGGCCTGCCCAATCGTGATGCTACAGATGATAGAGTTACCATAGAAAGTGCTGAGGCTACTCTCAAGTATGTGTTATTTGCTTTTGCTCTTTTGTTTTCATGAATTCCTCGTGCACAAGACCATGCTTTACCGATTTGCAATCTCCATCCTCCATGTTTTTGTTAATATTTTATCGTTTTTATAGCTGTTGCCTATTTCAAATCAGAATTATGCTCAAGACTAACTTTTTCCGTTTTTTCTTACCTTTCATTGTAGATATAATGTAGCAATCAAGTGTGCAACAATAACTCCAGGTATACTAAGCTCTTATTGAGATCGTCGATGGATTTTTACCTGGTTGTTGTCGTTGATCATTGGTAAACTTTAGTTAACTTGCTTTATTGTCTGATAGATGAAGGCCGTGTTATGGAGTTTAACTTGAAAAATATGTGGAAGAGTCCAAATGGGACGATTCGCAACATTTTAAATGGTGAATGAACTTGCCTTATTTATGTTTTACTTCCTCTTTAATTGTCTGTGTTTCCGGTTGATTGCAACTGGGCTTAAAGTTTTTCAATTTCTTCTATTTTGGCTACACCACAGGTACAGTTTTTAGAGAACCTATTATCTGCAAAAACATTCCAAGGCTTGTTTCAGGTCCGCAATAACTTTTTGATATTATGTTTGATTCATTGTCTTTAAAAACAACACAGCAACAAAAAGCTTTATTTTTTTTCCAGGTTGGACCATGCCAATCTGCATAGGAAGGCATGCATTTGGTGACCAGTACCGAGCGACTGATACAGTCATCCAAGGCCCTGGCAAACTGAAGCTGGTATTTGGTAAATTTCCCGTGTCCAATGATGGTCTTTCAAATTCACTGCTCTTTTGGGTTCTTGAAGATGCATATAGTCTCACTTCTGTGGGAGACTGGGAGACCTGCAAAACTGCTGCAGAAATTCCAATTCTGCTTCTCTCATGTTTTACATATCTCACCATCTTATGTTTCTTATAACTTATGCAGTACCTGATGGACAAAGTGAAAAGACAGAATTTGAGGTTTTCAAATTCAAAGGAGCTGGAGGTGTGGCTCTGTCCATGTATAACACTGATGAGGTTCTGATGATATTTTTTACCTTGTTTCTAGTTGTCCATTTGTTCTTCTTTTCTTCCCTTCTCTTTTGTTAGGTGGACAATCGATTAAGTTGCTAGAATCATTAACCACTGTTATTGTTCTATGTGATTTGGAAAACAGTCCATCCGTGCTTTCGCTGAAGCTTCAATGAACACTGCTTACCTGAAGAAGTGGCCGCTTTATCTTAGCACAAAAAATACCATTCTTAAAAAATATGATGGAAGGTAACTAGTTGGGATGGCTGATTTAGGTCATGGCACTTAAATTTGCTTCTTTTATGTGCAATAGCATGTTTGGTTTTCATCTCCTTGACTGACAATTTCCTTCTTTGACCTTTTTGAAGATTCAAGGACATATTCCAGGAAGTTTATGAAATGCAATGGAAATCCAAGTTTGAGGCTGCAGGAATTTGGTGAGTACTTCTATGCAGATGGTGGTTAGTTTGGCCAATTTAAGAAACTTGTCATTTACTCACAATACTGGATTGTAGGTATGAACATCGTCTCATTGATGATATGGTTGCTTATGCTCTCAAAAGTGAAGGAGGTTATGTATGGGCATGCAAGAATTATGATGGAGATGTGCAGAGTGATTTCTTGGCCCAAGGTTTGGATCACATAGTGCTGAGTACCCTAGCAACAGCTACCTATTATCTTTTGTTGCCTTTGTGGGTATTGAATTGTTCTGGAGTGACACTGAGGAATTAAGTGCTTTGTTGAATCTTCTTAAACTCTTTTTTTCACTCGTATAGGATTTGGATCTCTTGGGTTGATGGCTTCAGTATTGGTATGTCTACTGTATTCATTTTTATCTTCCTTCAAATTTCTTTTATCTGTTTCTTCTCTTTTTGTTGTTTTTATGTGACAATTTCTATTAAATTCCAGGTGTGCCCGGATGGAAAGACAATCGAAGCTGAAGCAGCCCATGGCACGGTTACCCGCCATTATCGGGTTCACCAGAAAGGAGGTGAAACCAGCACCAACAGCATAGCATCGATTTTTGCCTGGTCGAGAGGTCTTGCACACAGGTAATTTAATAGTGCTTAATCAGACAACTCAATGTTTATGCTGACTACTTTGTTTGAATTTCTAAGAATGGGATTTGAAACCCTGGATGAGAACTTGACCATGATTCTATTATCAGGGCAAAGCTGGACGGCAATGTTAGACTATCGGATTTCACTGCAAAACTAGAAGCATCCTGCATTGGAGCTGTTGAATCAGGGAAGATGACCAAGGATCTTGCACTTCTTATTCATGGGCCCAGGTAAAGAATCTATATCAATACTATTTATAAATGTCTCTAGAGGGTGTTAACATCTGTGAGTACCATGATATCTTTTGAATTTTTTTAATATAAACGAATTTTTTAACAGAGTTTGCATTTGTCCAAATTTTTTCTTAATAAGAAACTCTTGCAAATTAAGAATTTCAATCTACCTAAACTATTATCCCTTTTAAAAAAAAATTACCTATGAATAAAAGAATTTTTGTAATATAGTTTATATCCTAGTGGAAAAGACATCATAAATGTAGTCCAACATCTCCTTGTTATAAACAAATATAATTTTATTTTATATAAAAAAAGAAAATATTTTTTTAATGTTTTCTTTTTATCTTTTTTTTTTCATCATCCGCGCGCATGAGAAAGACAGGAGTTTGAAGATGTAAGATTCTAAAAAATACATTATTCTTGGATTTAACTAAATTCATGGTATTTATTTTTTAAAAAAATAGATTTAAGAAGTCTAATGAATTGATCGGGTCCTTCTAAATTCCATCACTATTTCATTGAAATTTGGTTTTTTAAAAAGAGTTGATTTTATATTTTGTTAACTGGTTCTTGTAAGATATGATATTTGATTTTTTTTTTTAGTTTATCTTTTGGGATTTCATTATGTACTTTACTGGAAATATTTTATAAATGCAAAATGAAATATTGAACTATACTTCTCCTTTCAACAAGCAATGATGTAGAGTTGCATGCTTATAATATAGCATATGTGATTAATTATATAAATCAACAACAAAATTAAAATATACATAATAAATTTATTGGTTTTTGTTTAATATGTTGCAAAAGGAGGTTAGAATTTCATGTAATCGCTTGCTAATAAAACAAAATACCTCAATTAAAAATTGATAAAAGAATATTTTATACATTGTTATTTTTTTGATAATTAAATTAACGACAATGTCATTGTGATGATTAAGTTTAATTTTTTTTTCATGTATAACATTGGTTTTGATTGTTTGATATCAATGAACTTTTTTCAAGATGATATTCTATGTTAAAAAACAAAAAACAAAATCATTTTATCACTTGTGAGTCATGCAAAAAAAAAAAAAAAAAAACCTAATGAATTTTTTTCTTAAAAAAAAGTGATTTCATTTAAAAAAAAAACCCTAATGAGATTTCGCCTAGCTAAAAGTTCTATACCTATGCAGGGTTAGTAGGGGTCGGTATCTGAATACAGAGGAGTTCATTGATGCTGTAGCTGAGGAGCTGAAGGCAAGACTGTTGGTCAGAGCAAAGTTGTAAAATTCTGGGCTCTAAATAATTTGGCAGAAGCTGGGTTCAGCTAGCAGAGCATACGGACATGGTATATTTTTCAATGGTTTTTTCCTATCTTAATTCCCCATCGCCCTTGTATAAGGGAATAGGGTAACGTTGAGAAGTCTATCCTTCCGGGGAAGTTGAAGATGGAGGTGGGCAGCAAGTTGTTCTTGCAGATATGGATTTGAAGGGACTGTTGAAGACTGGACAGCCCAAGGAGAGAAATAAAATGAGATTATTATAATTATAATAATAATAATAAATGTTTGAAATAAGCTAGCATGTAATATCTGAAGAGAACTGATGATTTACTGGTATTGTTCGTCTCGTGAACTGAAGTTCTTAAATTTTGAAAACCATGGACGGCGGCGTCAATCCACATGACATTTCTATATTGCTTTCATTTTTAGGTAAATCCACATGAAATTGATCTTCAAATTGTTGATGTTATTTAGAACTTTGATTGAGTTAATTTGTACCTAATTTATATAAAATCCAACTAAAAAAGGATTTGAGTACTGAATCACCAAGTTTACTCCTGGTTTAATGTTTGTTGCGATTTAATTACAATAAAAGTTTTTAATAATTATTAGTTTAATATTGATAAACATGGCAAAACTAGTTACTCTTGAAACCTCATAATTTAACTATTTAACTTTTTATCTTGATGGAGTTTTTAATTAAATTATGTGAAAATTAACTCGAGTTAAATTGATTGATTTTATGGGTCAAAATGTAATCTTGATGATCAATAAAAACATAGTTTAATTTTTAAAAAAACTTTAAAATAACAATTTTTTTTAAAAAAATTGTAACATTGACATATTGAATTGATCTTAGTCCCTCAGCGAAA
>Ga0325402_1006980_pt1 | contig 10714 bp, 10 predicted proteins | sample PopdelMetagenome_22_FD_207212 | JGI IMG/M metagenome (GOLD analysis project Ga0325402, IMG submission 207212) | Populus deltoides microbial communities from Bellville, Georgia, United States - Xylem-PdKOR-R3 | ecosystem: Host-associated > Plants > Phyllosphere > Stem > Wood/Secondary xylem...
GAAATCTTATCAAGGATGGCGCAATAAATTATGCTGAAAGTATGAGTGTGGTTCTTACCAGGTTTTTGAGTGGCAACAAGCTGACTGGAACAGTGCAAGACTCATTCCTCGAAAACAGCCAAAATCTGTAGGTTCCTAAATTACACCCATCATTGGATTCAGTACTTATTTGAATATTGATATGCTTTGCCTTTTTTCCTTGAAGATCCATGACTAATTAATGCCTGTAAGTTTATGAACTGCATGACCTTAACTGAATATACAAATATGAGATTTGATCACCTCTCTGCGCTGAAACACAATAATATAACCTGAGAGTGAAGCTGCAAGTAATTAATTTTGATTTTTATAAAAACCGCTTACTTTTATCGTCTTCTCTGCACTGCAGTCTCACCGCTGACAGCACTGCATTTAATTTTGTCATGCTTATCTCTTATGCATCATGAACAAGTTCATTCCCAGTTTCCCCCTTTCCTATTATCCTTGACCTGTGTGTTTCCATTGCCTTCACACTAAGAGTGTTTGGAAATGAAGTTAAAATCACGTTTTCTGAAAAATTAAAACAATTTTGTTTTTTTATATTTTGAGATTGTTTTGATGTGCTAATATCAAAAATAATTTTTTTTAAAATAAAAAAAAATTATTTTAATACATTTTACAAGCGAAAATCACTTTGAAATGCAACCTCTATCATACTCCTAAACACCCCATACTTCATTTTATGCTAATATTTCATACTCACGGGAGGTTAATGAGTAGATACACTAAGAACCACAACTGGTATATAAATTATTATTTTTTAACATAAAATACTACCAGATTTAACAGTTTTTTCGACGAAAATTTCTGTCAATATTTACACTAGCAGTCCATCAGTACATATGTTACCAACTAACTCACAGACGGAAACGGTCCGTTGAAAAAACTTTCGTTGGTAATTTATGGACTGTTGGTGAGTTTGTTGATACTAAATATACCGATGGATTTATAAATAGACAAAGCATGCAAAAAACAATTACCCGCTTTATTCCGTCTGTAATTATAATATACCACCAACAGAATACCATCTGTAATTTCATTAGTGTGTTAACAATATTAGTGGCATTTGTAGTAATTCTTTTTCAACTCTCTAGAATATACTAACGGTTAGTTCTGTTGGTTACCCCATCAGTCATCGTGGCATTTGCAGTAATTCTTTTCCAACTCTCTCGAATATAACGATGGAGTTGTTCCGTCAGTGACCCTGTCGGTAATATTTAAAAAATATATATTGAACAGAAGTAGAATAAAATAAAATAAAATAAATTAGTATAAAAATAAAATATGTATTACAAATTTAAATATTTGTATGTTCAAATACAATAAATTTAAAATAAAGACAGCATTGAAGGAGGAGGAGGAAGCCGGTTGTCGCCGGGACCGTAGGACTAATTAGGGGGTGCACATGAACCACCCATTTGTGATCTCATCTCCATTATCAATAGATGGAGTTTTTCATAACCAGCAGTGAGTTGTTCATATTTATCGTTAAGAAACAAATTATTCTAAATTTACAAAAATTCAATATAATAATTAAAATTAATCTTACACATTTAATCGAAATTGAACAACAAAACTGAAAAAAAAAACTAAAATTCAACAAAATAAAGGAAAAATTATTTCAATAACAACTAAAATTCATGTCATTTATTGATTCATAAAATTATTAAGAACACAAAATTGAACAAAAATAATGACAAAAAAAACAAAAATAATGCAAAAAAAAAAAAAGGATAAAAAAGAATGAAAAATTCTTACCTTAATAGCATGCTTTATTTTAGCTCTTAATTAAAAAAGAAAGAAAGAAAAGACATTGTTAATAAACCCCAAATAAGAAGAAAAATAAAGAAAGACAACATACCCTAGAATGAGAAGAGAAGATAATGCTTGATTTCATGTGAGAAGGAGAGAGAGAAGAGAAGATAAAGAGAGAGAAACAGGTGTGTGAGAGAAGAAAAGAGAAGAAGAAAGAAAAAGATGAAGTCTCGTTGTCAAGATTCCGGTCTTTTATTTTGGTTTTTATCGATGGGATTACCGATAAGCAATTAAATATTAATATTTTTAATATTTTCGTTAGTGATTCTGTTTGTAAAGTCAAATGGAAATTTTCATGAAAAGTTTCAAAAAGCCCTCCATATATTATCAACAACTTTTCATTCCATGGGTGATTCTATTAAAAAAAATGAATAGTCAAAAGATCATTAATTATCATTGCATTGAGAAGTAAACATTTCTCATAGTCTCTGAATATACCGACGGACACATTTCATCGGTATACTCGTATGTAATGAACACTGAACAATGACAGGGTAAAGTGGTACAGTTCTCATGGTCTTTGAAATATACTGATAAACACAGTTTTTTGGTATACTCATATGTAATGAATATCGTGAATAGTGTCAAGGTGAATGAGAATAGTTCCCATAGTCTCTAGAATATATCGACAAATACTTTTTATCGGTATACCTGTATATAATGTACAGTCTATTAGTACTTTTATCGGTATAAAATAGTGTTTGATGCCAAATTATATCTATATTTTGTATTCATACATCCTCCAAATAGTTAAATTCACAACTATACACGTAACACAATAACATCAGTTCACATTACAATAATAAAATAAATATTTTTTTTCATTTAATAATAAATTATCATCATTGTCAGTAACGTGAAGTGAATTTCATCAATAAATATTACATTATATTTATGGCATTACACATTCATGTTGTGCAAATTAATCATAATTTTCTTCTTCGTCAATTTACCCGTCCTCATTTCCATCATAATCTTATATATTGATTTCATCACTATCATCTTCATCAACTTCTGTATGTCAGCTAGAGTTCAAAATATCATTCAACTCCTTAATGTCAACATCAATAAAAATATTCTCGGCAATGCAAAAATTTGAATTTTCTTCTAAGTCATTAGACGAAGTAACTTGATATGGATCAACTAACTCACCAAGTTGAAAGACATCATCTCTCATAATTAATTCATCGTTGCCATCTTGAATAACCTCAACATGACCTCTATGTTTAGTTTTCACTACGGATAAACTTGTTGGAATTACTTGGCAAAAACAAAGACATTGTCAACATTGTAAAGTCTAGCATTTGAATTAATTTTGACCAAACCATGATGGAGATCTACTTTGATTTCTCTGTCAGTGGTGTCATAGTAATAATATTTGAATAAAAATACTCTATTATGCTCGCTATGATATTATAATTCAATAACTTCTTCTAACTTCCCATAATAGTCAACTTCAAACTCATTAGAAGTCGATCCCTTAACACAAACCCCATTGTTATATATCTTTCTACCCTACCCATATTCTTCAGTATTAAACACATGTTCATTGATAGAATACCCGTTATAGCACTTCACCTTTTTTTCAAGACCTAGAGTTAGTAAAGACCAAGTAATACAAGCATTTCCTTCTAATTGATAAATGTAGTACATGAAGTACAACTATGAACAATTAACAAGAAATATATAATGAAATTAAGCGTCATAAGAGATAAAAATAATTAAACAGTACTTACATGTGTTATAAACCACGTGAAAAATTGTTCATCTCATAATCAAAAGATTTAGGATTTAGTTAGCTATGAGTTTTACGATAGTAAATATTGATGTTGTTACCTGTAAGGAATTCAATAATATATTAGTTTATAATATTATAAGAGATAAATTGTTTGAAAATAATGACATGTTAAGTAGTATGCTTACTAAATAAAATGTCTCAGTTCATCGCAGTTAAATAACACATAATTATGTACTTGTTTAAATTCTATTTCTGACAAATATTTTTCCCTCGCAACATTTTTTTTTGGTATGGGTTGTCTAGGATAAAAGAATATATTAACAAGTTCTCACTTGAAGGCACTTACTCACCATCGTCATTCCTTGGAATATGATTGATTTTTGTTCTTAATTGAGGCTAAAAATAGTATGAGATAAATGTTAAGATCTCTTCAAGAATATAAGCCTCACATATCGAAGCCTCAACATGTGTCTTGTTTTTTAATTTTCTCTTAAGGATGAACAAGTACCTGCATAATATTAAATGAATTTTTTGAAATATGCAAAGAAAGACAATAAAATTTTAATTATGATATATGTGTAGATGCTAACCTCTCAAATAGATACATCCATCTATATTGGACCAGGCCTTTAACTTTTGTCTTAAACCGTAAATGTAAAGGTAAATGCTTCATTGAGTCGAAAAAAAATGAAGGGAATATCATTTAAAGTTTGCATATTATCTGGATGATAATCATTTCAAGTTGCTCTATGTGTTATGTCTGCAACTTATTTGAGCATATATCTCTAAAGAAGTGATTTGTCTTTGTATGTGCTTCTTTGACAATAAATCCAAGTAAGCTAATGAAATGAGTGTTTGTATAAACACGTGACAATTATGGCTCTTCATTTCATAAAATCTACAATCCTTCAAATTCATCATGCTTGATATGTTTGAGGTATATCCATTAGGAAAACGTAGACTTTAAGCCATTGGTAGACAACTAACTATGCATTCTTATCTAAGGCGAAACTGACTTTGGGTTTTGCGACCTGTGACCCAACATAAGTCAACTCCAAATTTTTATGGTGACAAAACAAAGCTATATTCCTTTTAGCCTTGATGTTGTCTTTTTTCTTCCCCTTCATGTCCATAACTGTGTTGAAAATATTCTCAAACATGTTTTTTTCTATATGCATGACATCAAGGTTATGACAAAAAAGATTGGTCTTCAATAAGGAAGCTCCCATAAAATACTTCACTTTATCCAATTATGGGTTATACCAAAACCAGGAAACTTCTGCTTTCTCGATTGAAAATCAAACTCAATGTCATCGTACTCCGACACTGCATTATACAATTCTTCATCTGAAAGAAGCGGCGGTGCAACATCCATTTCAATTATGCCAACAAGAAGTCCTTTTTGTTCTTTCTGAACTTGTGATTTGTTGGCAAGAACCGCCTATGACAGTAAAAAAGGAGAGGATGTTTTACCGTGGTTTGTTAGCGTGAATGGTATGTTATTTTCCATATAGTATAGACATACTAGTTTTCCATGCATGCTCTAATCAGAAACCATTTCATAAGCTGGAAAATCATTGATAATCGACATTAAAGCTACCTTCATTAGAAAATTTTGTTTCCTTGATACATAATAAGTCAAAGCTCTAGATGAACACAATTGCTTCAACTTACTAATCAATAGTTGAAGAAAAACATCTATATTCCAACCTAAACTATTAGGACCAGGTATGATCATAGATAAAAATATGAATTACGATCTCATATACATCTTTGGTGGCAACTTGTAAACCATAAGTATCATCGGCTTACAAGAATAAGGAGCAATAAATAACCTGAATAGATTGAATATGTTTATATATAACCCAAGATACATGTTCTTTGTCTCCATTAAAAATTAAGGATGCACATTATTGAAGCATTTCCAGGTTTCACCATTGGAAGGGTGTATCATCACTTCATCCACCGTATCATATGATTGGTGTCATGTCATGTGCTTGGTAATTTTTGGTGACATGAATAACATCTTCAGTCTAGGTATGATTGGAAAGTAATTTTTTTTTTGTGAGACAAGAGTCCTTCCCCTACCAGTCATGAGTTTATAACGAGAATGCTCGCATGTTTTACACTCGGTCAACTTTGTATTTTCAAGGTAATACAACATATAGAAGTTTAGACATATGTCAATTTTCTAGTATCCTAGACCGAGGGGTTTTATCATAAACTAAGAAGTATAAAAATTCTCTTTCAGCCTATTCCTTTCAGGTAAAATGTTTCTCACTCATTTGATAATTCTGTCATAATCAGCCTCACTCATCTCATGATTTGACTTGATGTTGAACACCTGCGTAACAACAGATAATTTACTATGATTTATGCAACCATCTCATAATGGTTCATCAGAATCTTTCAAAAGATTAAAAAAACCTAGTTGTGTTTGTATTAGGTTCTTCATCTATGATTGGACATTGATCGACATAACCTTAATCATTCCAATCGCATCCATAATCATAGTCCTATAAGGATTACTATTATCATCTACAACTCTGTATAAATTGCTATAACTAGAAGTTGATTCAACCATCCTTTCTACCATGATATCGTGAGGAACATATGGTTTCTTGTGTGCATATCATTACAAGTATTTCTCAATGAATCCATTTGTAGAAGATACATTATTACAATATCTTAATTAAGAAATTTTTTATTTTTACACTTTTTACATGGACATCTAATACCCCTTCCACTAATATTTCTCAGATTAAACAGTGCGTGATTAATAAAACCCTAAACTCCAGTACAATAATTCATCCTCCATAGCTATTGGGGTGAATCTCTATACATTGATGAACGATCATCCATTACCTATATTAAAACTATATAAAATAATGATGACAATAGATATTAATGAACTATGTTAACTAAATAATTTGTAAAAATATTGATTTAGTGCAAGCTTATTCAATCTATTTTAATAGTATTCTTAATTCATTATCAATTATCTATACAAATTCAAATTTCTACACATTTACCAAAAAATTCAACTCGGCAATACAATTGATAAAATATAAAATAAATCCGTTAAATAAGCCATTATTTATTTCATCACAAAACACATAAGTCAAAAATTTGGTATAAGTTTCATCAATTTACAAACAAATATAATTTTACAAAATCTAAAAGAAACCCTAACACGTACAAAATCTATACAACGAATTTGTATGAGAAAAAACTATAAAACGAGTAAACACTCAAACAAAATACATATACTATAAAACAAAAATGGAAAAATATCAACATTTTAAAATTTAGTTCAAATAAAAAAGAGTGGATTTGCTTATTTAAAATGGAGAAATCTCAGTAAAATTTGAATCATAAGACGGATGTTGACAAACTAAGTGTTGTGGTGGCTGAATTTGTTGTGAGAGGTTGAATTGTGTTAAGATTGGGGGAAGGGGTGGTTGTTTGGTCCAGTAAAAAATACACAAGAAAGAAGGAGAAATGAGAGAGGAGGAGAGGAGGGTCAATTCTCAGGTCATAAATTAAATATCATTAATGATATTATCAACATAATTATTCTGTCAGTAACTTTATTGGTTATTCTGTTGATAAAATTATCATATCACCGTATTATTTGCCTTTTTGAATCCCATTATAATACCCTCCATCATTTTCTCAGCATATACCGAGGAGATTTACCCGTCGACATATTCATAGATGTATTGTACCGTCGGGTTAATTCCATTGGTAATGTTGTTTATAAAAGTTACATATCATCATATAGTTTGACTCTCTTTTTTTTCATTCCTTATTTCCCATTGTAATTCCCTCGGTATATATTGATGGAATTTTTCTATCGATGTTTACCAATATATACAGGGATGAGAAACTCTGTCGGTAAAGGTTATCGTAATATACTGACAAAAATTTTTCATCAGTTTTTCCTTTTGTATTTGTCAATTTTCTAGTAGTATATGCTCACCTATGAGCTTTTTGAGTGAACTAATTGTGAGTTGATCTGAGTTGAATCTCACCTTTTGTCACCTATTTTGATATTCTCATCAAGCAATATGAATACTTCTCTATGGATGTTGACAATCTAAGTTACTAATAAACAAATACTTACTCATGCATATAGGTTTTTTATTAATCCCGGGTAGCATCTATATAAAAAAATTATTTACTCTCTAATTTTTTTCCATGGATTGTTTGTCTTCCTGTGGATATTTTGATATTTTCAATCATTGGTAATCATATAGAATTGCAATGTTTATGTTGAAGTCATAGATGAAGAGAAAAAAAAAAGAGATAGCTAACACAATTAATGACTGGATGTCTAGGTTGAATAGCTAGAAAAGGAAACAAATTGTTTATAAAATTATCAAAAATTTCAAAGTTTCTTTTTATAGTAGCCGCAACTCTATAAATACTAGAAAAATTCTAATTAAAATAAATATTTTCCCTTTTGAAATACCATCATAAATATTACCTAATAAACCATTAATAGAAAAACACTAATTATATGAGAGATACTATAGTTCTAGTTCTTGTATCATTCTCTTCGTATTGGAAGAAATATGTATTAAGCTAAAACAATTATTACTTTGATCTCGTAGATGTCCAATCAAGACTCTCTTCTTTTCTTTATTCACTTCAATTGTATAAGAAACAATTCTAAATATCATTTTCAATCTCTTCATGTTAATGTTTTGTATAAGAAACATTAATTATTAAATTATTTCTCTTTATTTGACTTCTAAAGTAATGAATTTCAACCTCAAGCTTTCTTTATCAATACGTGTTGTATCTATATAGTCCTTGAATAAATTTATCTTTGTGATACTAGAAAACTAGTAATCAAAAGGATTACTGTCATCTAAATTTATAATTTTGTTTTTTTACAAACTTCCATGTTCCTTTTATACTCTACTTTTAGCTTGTCAATGAGGAAATCATTAATACCTTTTGATTGGGTTGGTTTAGCATCCTTTGCAACCCCAACTTATCTTGGTTTTGATCATGACCATAAAATTAATTTTTACTAACATAATTTTTTGTTGGCAATTAAGCTATATTTTTGTCGATATATAAATTACTAATAGATTCACCGATGAAAACCCATCATTGATGAGCTTCTCGTTAGTGATATCAGGTCCATCGATAATTTTGCTGGTGAAGTTACTTACCGACAAAACACTAATAGAATATTTAGGCAAAACAAAATATTTGGCTACCATTTTTATATCAATGAATCCATTGGTAAGTATTACTGATGGATCAACAATGGAATACTATCAGTGATGGATTGTGTATCACCAACATTAAAATTCTATAGGTGAATTCATCAGTGTATATCAATACAATTCACAATTCTATGTAATTCTCCTAGGAAAATGATTTACATTATCATTAGAATCACTTACAAAATTTTATGTCCGTCGGTGATTCAGTAATTTGTTTTTTTAATACATGCTTATTTGGATCAAATAATTTGACATTGAATAACATTAAACAAAAAAAATTAATTGAAGAACACACTTTACATTATTAATTTAACTATAAAATCAATTACAAAAGTCTTTATATATTAGAAAGAAGTTGAAGCTACAAGTGGAGGTGGGGAGGGGAAGGGGAGGGGAATCTCTTAAAGGTTCAAGGCATCTCCAAAGGAAGAGAAAAAAGAAAGCCAAAAGGAAAATAAAAAAAAAATGGTTTTCATCCCTTATTTTTAGCTCCAATGAGATAGCTATTTTTGAGAGACAAAATAACATTTTTATATTAGAGAGCTATTCTTAAGTATTGATCAAAAGAGCCAAAAGTTTATTTAATATATTTTATGCAAAAGAGGGGTTTTGATTGGAGTTGTATTAGTTAGTTACAATTAATAAATAGTTGAATCAATATTAAATATATTAAAATATAATTAACTTTTCTAAATGGGTTTTTTTTTCATTGGAATGCATATATTAAAAATATCATATTTACATTATTCAAAACGTCATATTATCAATTTGGCTCTTTTAAATAATTTCTTTCCTTGGAGATGCTCTCATAAGGGAAGGATAATGAATCTACATGTATGTCATCATCTTTTCCTATTGCTTCCTACTGAATTCTTCATATTGTGCCTTTAGTTGGGCCTTCAGATTTGCCGTCACAACAATAATTTGTTCTGAAACCAACTCCTAATTGATTTGTTGATGGTTGGCTCGAGCTAGATAGTAGGATGCCTATAATAAAGACATTACAACAGGCCCTCATATCTTGGGTTGTAGTCATAGGGATATCCTAAACCTGATTCTTATTCGGTACACTGATTGCTCCAGCTTATTCAATCAAATTAATAAAATTTAATAGTCATCAATTCCATAAAAAAATAATTTTCTCAAAATTTTCAACTTAACAATAAAATTGACAAACTATGATTGATATTCATTAAATAATCCATCAATTCTTCCAATATAATAGTCTAAATTACAAAATCAAACTCAATTTCATTAAATTATAAACAAATTCAATTTTTCTCAAATCTCAAACAAATCATACTTCAATACAACAAAATTCTCAATAAAAAGGTTGTAAAATACTTAAATATACAAGCAAACTAGAAATACTACATAAAAATAAAAATAAATTAAGCTAAAGTATGAATGGGTACGTTTTCTTATTTGATGTAGGGAATATTTAGAAAAAAAATTAAACCAAGATAGTGATGTTGACATTACTACGTTTTAGGGTAAAAATAAAATTAGGGGAGGGAAGGGGCTATTGTTTTGATATGCAGTTAAAGAAAAAGGAGGAAGAGGAAGAAGAAGAAGAAGAGAGGAAAGAGAGATGTGAGGTTGTTGTCAATTATAACACTTTTAAATTTTCCGATGAAATCACCAACAAACACTAGTAACGGAATATTTCCATCGCTAAATCCATTAGCAAATAATGATGTGTCATATTATCAGGGGAGTCACTAACAACATATTTCTTGATTTTTTAATTATTTTATTCTATTAGAAATTCCATCAGTAATTATTAATAAAATATATTTTGTTGCTAATTAAGTTGATATGTCCGATGAATAGTTTTCATTACTTTTTTCATCGTACATTACCAATAAAAAAATATTCC
>Ga0325402_1006981_pt1 | contig 10714 bp, 4 predicted proteins | sample PopdelMetagenome_22_FD_207212 | JGI IMG/M metagenome (GOLD analysis project Ga0325402, IMG submission 207212) | Populus deltoides microbial communities from Bellville, Georgia, United States - Xylem-PdKOR-R3 | ecosystem: Host-associated > Plants > Phyllosphere > Stem > Wood/Secondary xylem...
AAACACCCACGGAAGCAAGATCCAGCAAAGAAGAAAGAACTTGATTGGAAAAGGAGATTTCTAATTATCGAAGGAACAGCTAAAGGTTTGGAGTACCTCCACAAGTATTGTCAAGTGCGGATCATTCATAGAGACATCAAAGCAAGTAATGTCTTACTAGACTTGAGACATCGACCAAAAATCTCAGATTTCGGACTAGCAAGATTTTATTCCTGTGACCAATCCCTCGTCAACACTGCCATTGCTGGAACACTGTAAGCATAAGCACTGATATTTCCATTAACCTTTTTCTTCTTAAAGGTGTCTATGCAAACTCACATTGTCCTAATCAAAAAATTATCACTCTTTTTGATGTCTTGGCGTAAAGGGGGTACATGGCTCCAGAATATATTGCCAAGGGAAGGTTAACTGAGAAGGTGGATGTCTATAGCTTTGGAGTTCTCGTCATCGAAATGATTACTGGAGTACAAAACAACAAATATCAATCCGAGAAAACATATGAAACTCTAGTTACCTGTGTAAAATTCCTTTCACCTTCTTGTTGCCTATATAGTAGAAGTACTATGCATTTATTATGTCCACATGGTAAAAATGCATGTCAATATATTACAGTTCATGCGCGCTTGCTTGCTTGCTTTCAACCAACCTCCTTTGTTTTTCCCTTTATAACAGGCATGGAAGCATTTCCAATCAAACACGGTACAAGAGATCATTGATACAAGTATGACGATTGAAGATGCTGAAGAAATCGAAAGAGTTGTTCAGATTGGTCTATTATGTACTCAAGAGTCACCAAATTTGCGGCCAACGACGACAGAAGTAGTTCAAATGCTTAGGAAAAAGGATGTTGAATTGAGTTCACCATCCAAGCCTCCTTTCACAGATGAACTTATGGAATTACATTATTTTGGCAGCTTGGACCAACAGCATCCTTCTACCTTTGGTTTGTGAATATGACTGCTAGCTAGAATTTGAAAATAGAAAGAATTTTGAAGTTTAGAACATCGTATTCACACCCACACACAGGTTTTGTCATGTGATTTTGCCATATGTATTATTCAACTATTATAGACTAGTTTGAATTATTTCTACCATTTATTAAATTGAGATGTTTGTTTCAAAATCTAAATAGTTTTTGTCTAAAGCTTGATAATTTATAATTAATTTGCAATTTTCCTTTATTTTTTTTGCATTTTAATTCTCGCAAACATTTTTTACTATCCCTTTTTTGTTCTTTATATGTTAAGAAGCAACTTGTTAACACTTTTCAAAAATTGATTAGAAACCAAACAAATATAAGTATGACAAGTTATTTGATCATGAAGGGAAAACCTTATGAAAAACTCTTTAAAAGATTATATAAAAAAACCCTCTAGGACAGCCAAACCCAAGACAGTAGTTTAGAAGACTGCAAGATGAGTATTTATGACTACAAATCCTTTGTAACTATAATACTTTACTTGTCAAGACAAACACTCTGTTTTGTTTTCTACTGTAGTAGCTTGCTAAAACACTTAAAGATCTTAAAACTATTGTCATCCTAATTGGAACATTCAGTTGCTAACATAGTAACACAGGAATTTCCCTTAGGAGTTTACAGGTCTTCTAACTATTTAGCGAACAATTCTCCTTGAGAATTTTCTTCACACTCATTTGTGTATCAAGAGTATATGCTGTGAAACTCTATGTAACTCCTTAGTTGGTTGGGCACTATTGCTCTATTGCCAGTGTTACTCTTGCCTTCTTAATGCTTCAGATTATCCTTCTTTATATACACATCCATGTGATAAGGATAAGAACATTATCTTCAAGTTTCTAGTTTATTAATTACATTTTTAACAAACTATTATTTATGTTTCACAAAAACATGCACTTCTCTGACAGTTATCTTCGGATAACTTATATTTATCTTATATCTGAACTTATAATCAATATAATTATAAAAATAATCATGTTATATCCTATAAGATAAACCTGACTGATTCTTTATCTAATTTGGATAAACAATCTAAATAATTTCATCGTAAATAATCCTTCACTAATCAAAGCCAATAATTTTAGCATTTATATTTTTTTTTAATTTGTGAAAAAAATAATAAGAATGAATTTTCATGCAAGTAGTTCAGATAGTTTGATATAAATAGATATTTTATTAAGGTATTCATGCAAGCACAATTGAAACAATGTTATTTAGTATGAGAATAGTTAATAATATGTATGCAACAATATTGACACAATCAAAGAGTTGATATCTTCTCCCAAGTGTAAGAGTGTCAAAATAATAAATAACCCGGTAAGACCGGGGTCGAACCATAAGGAGGTGAACTATATAAAATTATAAACAATAAATGAAAAGGAGATGAAGAGAACTTTCGAGATGTGATATTGATGTAAGGATTAAACAAGAATAAAATAATTGTCAAGGTTAGAGAATCCACTAATGATATTTCAAACAAGTATAGTATAAGCTCTTTTTATTACTTGACTGAAACCACACACAAATGAGATTCCAATCGGATTATAAATTATTAACATGATTACATTAATTATCTTATTCGAGTAATGCCAATACTTGTAAATATTATCAGGTATTCATGGTGATAACTTATGTTAACAACAAATCAAGTTCCTTTCATAGCTTAGGTGTCGATTATACCATACAGTTGGCTATGAAAGTGCTAAGTATTGTTGTACCAAGGGTTGTTCAACACAAATCTAGATTAACCATTTATCAAGTAAGGTATTAAGAGAGTAAGATAATAAATACAAAACATGTTAGTATCAAACATTAAAGTCCATGTTGAGTTTATACTATACTTATTCTTATACCATTAGTGTAACCTTGTCACCTTGACATAATAAACTTAGCTGAACATTATGAATAAGAGAAACATAGATAAACAAGATAAGAACATAATTATATAAGTATAGTAAAGGAAATAAAAAACATAAACAAGATATTAAGAAAAATATAACATAGAACAAAACTTGAACGTTACAAAATACAAAGAAAGAGAGTAAGAGTAAGATCTTGATCTGAACAACCAAAATGCCTAAATACATGGCAAATGCCTCCTTTTATAGGCTAAAATTCAGAACTATTGATTTGATGACTAATTATTGAGTAGGTGGCCACCTCTTGACCTGGTAACAATCCTTATCTTCTTGTCTGCAGAAAACGCCATTGTTAATATCAGAATTTGAATAGATAGTCTTCATGAAAGTTCTGGGAAATTATCTCAGCTTTCCAACAAAACAAGAATGAGGTCATTTTGACTTTTAGAACTCGATATATAGGCTGAACACTAAACAGTGTCTGGGCTGTAAGACAAATTCCGACTTCTCTGTTGTTGCTACAATTTGAACTTGAAAATGATCCTTTTGAATTTGGACTCTTCATGAACGTTTTAGGCCTATGTCTTAGCTTTCTATTCATATAAACCAGACCTAAATCCAAGTTTTACGGCTCTAGTTATGATCCAATAATCAAATGGTGTTCCAATTTGAATTCAACCAGCATCTCATTTCTAAGCTTAGCCCTCTCTTTGTCTTTTTAATTTAAGTAGTTAAACTCATCAATCAATCCTTTGATTTATATGATAGACCTGCATTTAAAATGAACATTTACCATAAATTAAAGGTATCTTATATTATCAGACTTGTTATTATAAAACATGCTCTAGTTAAGGAGTTATTGATACTTCAAGTGTAAAATGATGATATAAAACCTTGATAAAAATACACTTTTAAGTATTAATCAAATATCCTATAAGTTCCTAACATGTTTCATGAAAAACAATTCATAACTTAAAAACTTCACATGTTGCATCCTAATAGTTCATAATCTTTTCAAAAACTATTTTGTATCAGATACTGTTATACAATTATATGCTCAAGTTCCAAACGCTTCAAGTATTCAACATAGAGGATTCTTTGTAAAAATAACAATATTCAATTATTCTTTTTAAAAAAAAACTATAGGGTTGGCTGGCTTGGTTTAGTTGTTTTCTTTCTTTCCTTTCCCTTGCATGCATCCTTATCTCCCTCTTGTTTTGGCACTAATCTTATTCCTTATCTTTACCAAGAATAGTTTGATGCACATGTTCGACGTCCAACCTGAGTTGAATAAGTCTTTCATAAACTTGTACAATATCTTGTTGCATATCTATTAGCAACTTATCAACTACATCAATCTTTTGTTCCTACTTACCAGTAAAACTATCAAACTTATTTGATAGTACTTGCAATTGTTCTATTATAAAAGGGAGTAAGGGGCTGGTTTGAGAATTTTTTGGCTAAAAAAAGGTAGACTCTTCAAGATGTGATTTTTTTTATTGACTATAACTTCAAATTAAAAACAGTTACAATTAAGATTTTTCCATACATCTTAGTTATTAGCTCATTGTCATGCAAGGGTACTTTGGCCATGATTGCAAACCTAATTATCAACCCTCTAAAAGGCAGACTCATTTCCTTTCAGTTGCAGCTTTTTGTATGACAACAATAAAATGAGTGGCTAGGTCGATAGGAGCATTAGTATCAATAACATATATGAACTGAGCTTTTTCCTCTGTCAACTCAATATGTCTTGTAATAGGCTAGGGATTTGTTAGAACAATTTTTGCCAACAGATGGCAAGAAGTTAGCATAATATGTATAAGTAGTCTATATTTTTTAGAAAACCATTTTGATCTTGTAGGGCTAACAAATAGATCACTCATTTGAGTCTTGGAAGAGGCTCTTATTCTTTTATAAGGAAAGTCGGGATCTTTGATTTCAAGTAGCTCATATAACTTTCTAAGGACAACTAGAGATAACTAAAGGTTTTGACCTCTAATAGTAGAAGTAATAGAGTGGTCATTAAGATTAAAAGACTCATAATTTGCACTAAACTCCTTAACAACTTCAACATATGAAGTAGGTGCTCTTTCAATCAGTTTACCTTATTGTATTTTCTTAAAAATGTCCTTTATGAATGCAAGTGAGGGGTCAGAAAGACCACTTGCCGAAACTTCTCTTTAACATAGTACATTCTTATTAGAAAAGTTGTTTATGTAAGTCATCTCAACACTAGAGAAAATGAAACAGTTAGGTTTTCCAGACAATGCTACAAGTTTAGAGGAACCAGACACCACTTTGTCTTTTTTCTTTGTCCTTTGAAGTTTAGAGGGCTGGACTAGAGTCTTTTTAAGGGATAAGGTCTCATGTTCTTCCTCATTAGAAGAACTTGAAATAGGGGTTCCAAAATAAAATGGAAAAATTACTAAACTTTGGTTGGACTCTAAAATGAATAATGTAAATGCTACAGGGCAACCCCTACATTCTCTGAAATTAAAAAAAAATCATTTGCATCCTTGATAAATATAAAGAGACAAAGCTTCATTCTTATCCTTATCAAAAACCATAAAAAACACTTCCATCTCTATATGAACCTTACAAAGGGAAAATATTGCTTCCAAAAATAAAGAGTTTTCATTCTCCTTTTGCTTTTAAAGGGCCGACCACACACACACACATAGGGATAAGTTTTGTTAATTTCCACTATGTCCTTTATTTTATACCTTTTATGTTTTACAAGTAATATTTTTCATATCCCAATACTTATTTATACCAAATTTGACCTGAGTAATATCAAAATTCATTAAACTTTATCTCATAACATTTCTTTTCTGATATATTACTTTTATTTAGTTTTTATTTGCATTTATGTATTTTTTATTTTTCAGTCATTTTTCATATTTTTATTTTTGATGTAATACATAAATATTTTATTTTAAATTCCCAAAATCTATTATCATCCTCTTAGTGTAAATAGTTAATTTACATGTTTAGCATATTATTTACTTCGCAATCCTTATGGATTTACCCTGGGGTTTACATACAACTCTCTCTCTTTATTCATAAGCCTATTCTTTTCTTTGTGTGGTGTTAATTGTTGTTATAGAGTATATAACCTTTAGTTAAGGTTTGAGGTCTTAGATCGTTAGAGGTGTTTTGAGTTGATAAATGTGTTTATTAAGGTACCAAGAATGTTTATTGGGTGTTTTGAGGTGAAAATATGTTAAAAAATATTTTTTAATAAAAAAACTGAAACCTGATTTTTTGAACACCTCTTCAGCGATCGAAATCTAAGCAAGCAAATGACTTATTATTATTGTCAACTATTTTTTTCAAAAAAGGCATAAAAAAAGGTCAAATACGTGGGCCTAGCCTTACAAGCCCAAGCATTTATGCCCTTCTTTTGTTAGGTTAGGCGCATAGCCCTAGCCCTGACCTAGCACTTTTATTTTTTTTTCATTTTTTTGGATTTGAATTTAAATTCATTATAAAAAAACTTCGTATGATATTTTAATTATTATTCATGTTGCATCCGACATCGCGGTGGCCCTAAAAAATAATTCTCTTGAATTATGGAAAAAGATTAGATTCCTAGCATCTTGTTCTTTTAGGAAAAATGTATTGTTTGAGGAGTCGCCACCTAGTATTATGGTCACTAGGAACCTTAACTGGTCAACAGAGATTCTATGGTTCGGGACTGATTACGTAAAAGAAAAGATATTATCACCCCTTAAACGTTTTGCCTAAGGCAAACTACATTGCTGTTTTTTGTCTTAAAATGCTAAATTTTTTTTTTATTGGTTTACGTTTTGATGATTTATTCATAATATTCCTGACTCTGGTGTCAGTGAATATTTGACTACGGATAATTCCAACTCTGGCGTTGGTAACTATTACGTAGCCATAAAAATAAATTTAGATTAATATATTTTTTTATTCCTGACTCTAACGCTAGTGAATAAACAAATAAATTAAATTCATTTTATTACGCATCCATATATTTTTTATATTTCTTATGTAAATGAAAGAAAAAAATAAATAAAAAATAAATAAAATTAAATCAATGTTTTTTATTCCTGACTCTGGCGTCAGTGAATAAATAAATCAATTTATTTTTCATACATGCACATATATTTTTTTTCTTGATAAATAAAATAAAATATAATGAATAAGAATAATATAAACTTAAACCAGTATTTTAATCCCGACTCTAGCGTTGGTGAATAATCCGGTAAATTTATATTATTTTTATTCATGCTTAAACATATTTTTTCTATTTTTTCTTTTTCTCCTTTTTTTTAATTTTTTAATTTTTTTATTGTTTTTTGGGCTGGGCCCAGTTCAGCCTATATGGGCTGGACTAAGCCCAGCCGGCCTAGCCCAATCACTGACCCAAGCTAGTGACCTGGCTAGGCCACAGCACGCATGAACTAGCTTCATGCGTGCATGGCGTTGTGCCAAGGTAATTAATTACCTTGGCACAGTGCCTAATGCACTGAACTTCCAAAAAAAAACGATGAAAACAGAGGAAGCCTACCTTGTTGCAGTTTGCTTCGCCGGAGTGCTAGCGTGTCGGGCGGCAATCAGTGGTGGCGTTCGTCAATAATAAGCTAGAATCTCTCCTTCAACCTCTGCCTTTCTGCCCTCTGTTTCCTCTGCCTTCGTCTGAAAAATTATCCCCGTGCTCTGTTTTTCAAGTTCTCCCAACTCTCTCTCGGTTCATTTTTGTTTTCGTAGTTTTAGGCCGGTGTTGGTGAGGAGAAGCTCGTTTTCGGTATGGGGTTCCAAAAATACTTAAAAAATACAACTGGTGTCTTTGTGTTTTGGGTTTCTTTCTTCTCTCCCTCCTCTATTTCTTTTTCTATCACTCTCTCTACCAGCCTTGTTCTTCGGTGCTGCTCGGTTTATATAGGGCTCGGCGAGTTGATAACAGACGGTAGGTCAACGGTCGGCCACCATTAAGGCGCCCATAACTGAAGCTAACAGACGATGATTACTGCTGCAACGTTCGGCCTCCTTCACTGTAGAAAACGGTCACAGGCTTAAAGGAGAAGAAGATGAACAGCGTCTTCAAAACGACGTCGTTTAGCCATTTTTCGTTTTGATCCATGCAGTTTTGAAAGTCTTGTAATTAAACCCCTGGTTTAAACTGTAATTGGCCCCCTGCATTTGCGCCCCTTTTTCAATGTAGTCCTTGGATTTTAATTTCGCAATTTAGACCCCCAATTAACCCCAAACTTTGCTATTTCTTCAATTAAGTCCCTGATTTCAGTAATTTAATTAAATCCAAAGTCCAATTAAGTCTAAAACTTATCAATTCTCCAATTAAATCCTTGATTGGGTTAATTAAATTAATTCCAAGTTTAATTAAGTCTCGAAACTTACCAATTCTCCAATTAAAACCTTGATTGGATTAATTAAATTAATTTCAAGCTTAATTAAGTCTCAAAACTTATCAATTTTTCCAATTAAAACCTTGATTGGATTAATTAAATTAATTTCAAGCTTAATTAAGTCTCAAAACTTATCAATTTTTCCAATTAAAACCTTGATTGGATTAATTAAATTAATTTCAAGCTTAATTAAGTCTCAAAAATTATCAATTCTCCAATTAAACCCTTGATTGGATTAATTAGATTAATTCCAAAGTTTAATTAAACCCCAAAACTTCCAATCATGTTGCCCTTAACCCAAATTTTAATTCATTCTTCATTTATTTTATTTTTACTTGTTTTTCATCATTTTCAAATTTTAATTCATTCTTTATTTATTTTATTTTTACTTGTTTTTCATCATTTTTTTTAGTAAATAAAATAATTAAAATAATAAAAAAAATCAAAAATTGGGTTATGACAATTCATTTTTGCAACGATTCTCAAATAATATTATAAGTTTTTAAAGGAATTTTAACAACTGTTTTTAATTATTGTATACCTAATATGAAAAAGAAAGCCCAAGAATTCAATTAAATAAAATTTATGTTTTACAATTTTGGTAATAGATTTTATACATAGTTTTATCTAATTTATTCATTTTTTCTTCAATCACATACAAAATACTAAGATGTTATTTTAATATTTTTTTAATTTACTTTTAAGATCATGATGAATTTTTGTTTATAAAATAATGCTCGCAATTAAAAAACATGTTTTTGTTAAAACAACTGAGAATTGCTTCTTCTTCTTTTTTTTTTTGTTAAAAACATTCATTTTAAGAAAATAAAGTTTAGATTGGATAAATACATTTTCTCTACTATTTCAAACGGCTGAATTTTTTGAAAAATCTTTTCTTTTTATTTTTTCTGCCTTTTATTAAAAAAATGCTCCCGATATAAAAATTATGATGTTGTTTTTAAGAAGATTAAGAATTTTTTATGATGATACTTTGATTGCTTTTATGAATAATTATATATCAACATGATATGCAAAGTTCTTATGATAATTTACTCATTAATATTGAATGGGAATATAATATCTTTTTTCTCGTTTTTTCATTAAAATTTTTGTTGTAAAAAAATACATGAATTAGAAAAAAAAAAATTAGATGAGAAAAATATATTTTTCCTCAATAATTTTATTTGTTGTCTTCCCTGTAAATGTTTGTTCTTATAATTATTTAATTAAATAAAAAATAGGTTATAGAGAGCAAGGTTATTAAACTCATCTTGGGTCATCCTAGGCCATTGGTTGGGCAGGTTTATGTAGTTTGACCAGTTTGATCAAAATTGTCATCGTCTCAATATTTATTAAGAAAGAAAATTAAATCAACATGATTTTAAAATATTTTTTTCTTAAAAAAAAGTCAAGCTAGATTTTTACTAGATCGATTAATTTGTGGATGCACCTGCCAAGTTGATTAGGCTGTAATTGGTCAACTCCTATAATGTTTGCTTTGAAACTTGACCCAAAATAATGACATAGCTGATAGGTCATCACAATGACTTTTTAAGCTTGACCGTGTTTAATAACATCAAAAAGCTCCTCGTCATAACACATGCAACTTATTGTCACTAAAAATCATCTTTTAGAAGCAATAATTAAGGATATCTATAAGTCTTTGGTTAAAAAACCATGGGGCTAACAACCTGTTTGAAATCAAATTACATGGTGAATTCAATTCAATTTATAAGCAAATTTAATTTAAATAGTCAATTGTAGAGCACTATAATCTAAAGTAACATTATTAAGTCTATTATGCAAGGATACACAACAATAGAATGTTTTCAGAAATTCATCAATGCAAGACAATTTGGACAGGGAACACCCATTTTAAGGTTGAGTTTGCATTGTCAAAGACTTCGATCATTCAACTTTAGTTCTAAATGAATCATGTTGGAATTCTGAAAATTTGCTTCTTGATTTCCAAATTTAGAAGGACTTGTTGAAAATTGCCTAGTCAACAAAAGAGATATCTCATTGTGATAAGTGCTCGGTTTTGGAAAGTAACTAGATTATTTGTGGCATTATGTTGCATGTCCGATCAATTTTTTTAACATAAAAAAATGTTAAAGCATTGTTAACTTTTTTCTCTAGTGGAAAAGAAAATTCATGTGCGTGTTGACCTAGTCAACTTGACGGATACAAAGACAATCCGGATGGCTCATAAAAAAATAACTTTACTAAAAAAAATTCAAGATGACAACTTTTAAAAAATATTGAAATGATTACTTATTGGATCCACCCAGGTCAATCGGAGTTAACCTTTCAAATCTACAATCATGGTTATAAAACCATTATAATCTCACAGAAAGAAAATCTAAACAAATTATGAGGTCTAATTCTCAATTAACATATTGTTAAATGATGAAATTGAAAAAGGAATTCAATTAAAAAATAGACAAAAAAATGACTTAAATAAACTCGATTAACCAACTAAA
>Ga0325402_1006983_pt1 | contig 10710 bp, 9 predicted proteins | sample PopdelMetagenome_22_FD_207212 | JGI IMG/M metagenome (GOLD analysis project Ga0325402, IMG submission 207212) | Populus deltoides microbial communities from Bellville, Georgia, United States - Xylem-PdKOR-R3 | ecosystem: Host-associated > Plants > Phyllosphere > Stem > Wood/Secondary xylem...
TGCTGTCCAAATCTCAGCCCGATCCAACGGTGAACGAACTGGAAATCGAAGAAAGAAGACAGACTGCTCTGCTGCCTCTTCTTCCTTTCTTTCTCTCGGTTTTCTCTTCTCTCTTTTGTTCAAAAACTGCTACTGCCATCTACAGTAACCGTTTCATTTAATTTAAACCAAAGAGGCAGCCAGCTGCCTCCTTAATTAATGTGGTGGTCCCCCATCACATGGTGCGGGACCACACAACAATGTTTAAGAAAACCCAGATTTTTGCAGATTTTAGGGACAAAAACGATGCCATTTTTGTTGTTCTTTGAATATCAAAATTTGTTCTCCCCTTTTCCAGGCAAAACGCACCATTTTAATCAGTGTGAAAAGTCGTCATTTTGCTTTAGGTTTTCTTCATTTGGAATAATGTTAAACGCACCGTTTGGAACTACGCTAAACGCACCATTTTAGCACCTTTTGTGCTTCGGTCCCTAGACTTTCAATGTTTTTATTTTGATTAATTTTCAAATCTTTTCCTTAATTTATTTTAATTTGCTCTTTATCGAATTACAATATGACCTTTAATTTCTTTGTTTCTTTCATTTCAGTCATTGATTCTTCCGATCTTTATTTTTAAGCCAAATTGATTCCAAACTTCAATTTTATTTTCCAATTAAACCTATAATTGATTTTTTAAATTCGCTATTTATTTCAAACTCGTCATAAGAAGTTGAATAACTTGAATACGGGCTTCTACCACTCATCAATTATCCCTGGAGAGACCAAATATAATATTGTTCATCATTGAACACTGGAATTGCTAGAAATAATAAAAAAAACAAATAACTAGTGTTTACACTCATCTTCTCTGTGCTTAGCACTCAGAATATTTGTCTCACATCCCATAGAATATACAACTCTAATACTACTAATAGAAATTAAGGTTTTGCAAATAACACTGTTGAATAATTTGCAAGAAAGATGATGAACAGTTTTTAATGAATTAAGTTCAATTCAAAATAACAAAATAAAGTTTGTTGAGGCTTATCTTGGAACCTCGCTTTGGGATTAACTAGCGAGAATAAGAAAATCCTATGCAAATCATACAAAATTTAGTATGAATTATAGATATTTATTATTATAATCCTATGCAAATTATACAAAATTATCATCAATATTGAATAATGGCTTATTTTCTAGTATAAACAATGTTTGAAATAAATTTGATAAAAGACATGATACCTATATAAAAAATAAAATTAATGATGGGATCGTATATAAAAATAATAAAATAAGGTTTTTCAATTACCTAAGAACCGGGTTACAATGTTGAACAAACTTACCTAAATTATTATTTTTTAAATATTGTTTTGGGATTTAAAAAATAAACTAAAATGATATTATTTTTAATATTTTAAAAAAATTAAATCAAATTTAACTATCTTAATTTATACTTGAACATATCAATTTCAACAACACAGGTTTAATCACGACTCATAATCGTATGATTTGTGCGTGGATTAAAAAATAAACTAAAATGATATACTTGTCTTGGAAATAATTGAAATAAGAAAGCCACGAGCACACAACCTGTACATGGCTTCATCAAAGGTCGACGGGGGATAATTAATATAAAAGAAGAAAAGTCTAGATAGAAATAGAACCGGCGTGGAGATATTCGATGAATAATTGAAGGGTTTGTCTTCATCTGACCAGCCATCTTCAATTCAAAGATCCTTTTCGACCTCAATAATGTTGTGGAAACTTTGCAAACGATCTGGAGGAAGAAAAATGAGATTTGCAAAGTATTTGTGTGTGTTATATATATAGTTATGTTAATTTAAGGACTGTTTTTAAAACTATTATTTTTAAAATAAAAACAACTAAATAGAATTTTTTTTATTTTTTAATAGAAAAAACTAGCTAGGAAAGCCTGTTGAATAAAAAATAAAATACAAAAATTTATTTTGAGATTGATATCATGTATCCAAGTAGAAAAAATTAAAAAAGTTGAATAATACTGAATAGAAAAAAATAAAATTTCTAAACTAAATAAAAATTAATCTTCTTTGGAAATTTCAGTATTCAATATCCTATATCATTCATAACTTACTCTGCAGCTAACTTCTCTGTCCCATTAATCTTCACAGTAATCTTCCATTGCCATTTCATAGCTAACTCTTTGTTATATTTAACTTACTCTTCTTTGCTTCTTGCTCATAACGATAACTTGAAAGCCTTACGTTCAGATAGATAATCATTGACCAGTCCATCCTATATCATTCTATTTAATTTAGAAATGCAGAAAGAAAAACGCAAGCAATCCAAAGATGAAGAAAACGATTCATCCTCGCGAAAGAGAAGAAAAGCTGACCTCAGTAAGCCTATATAGAGAATACAATTAACCTCATTTCAATATCATAGCTTTGGAATTTCATAGCTAACTCTTCTTTATATTGCTCCATTGGTAATTGATTGTGCCTTGATTTCTGCAGCTGCCATGACAGAGCCAGAGTCTTCTCGATCTAGACCAGAAGGGGCCTATGATGTCTTCTTGAGTTTTAGAGGAGAAGACACTCGCAAGACATTTACAGATCATCTATATACTGCCTTGGTCCAAGCAGGAATCCACACTTTTCGAGATGATGATGAACTTCCGAGAGGAGAAGAAATCTCCGATCATCTCCTCAGGGCAGTTCAAGAATCAAAGATATCCATAGTTGTCTTCTCAAAAGGATATGCTTCTTCTAGATGGTGTCTCAATGAACTTGTAGAGATTCTTAAGTGCAAAAACAGGAAAACCGGTCAGATTGTTCTTCCTATATTCTATGACATTGATCCTTCATATGTGAGAAAACAGAATGGCAGTTTTGCAGAAGCATTTGTTAAACATGAAGAGCGTTTTGAAGAGAAGTTGGTGAAGGAGTGGAGAAAAGCTCTTGAGGAGGCTGGAAATCTATCTGGATGGAATCCCAATGATATGGCAAATGGGTATGCCTTTTCTCTCTAAATTTCACTTGCAGACGTTTATGGAGTAATTTTACATTACATTTTTCAATGTGAAGTAATAAAATATTTCTTTTTAGCATACTTAATTGACTTGCTATCGATGACTTGCTTTTTTTCTGTGAGCAGGCATGAAGCAAAATTTATCAAAGGGATTATCAAGGATGTGTTGAATAAATTACGTCGCGAGTGCTTATATGTTCCTGAGCAACTGGTAGGTATGGATCTTGCTCACGATATTTATGACTTTCTAAGTACTGCAACAGATGATGTACGCATTGTGGGCATACATGGGATGCCAGGAATAGGAAAGACAACTATAGCAAAAGTTGTATTTAATCAACTCTGCTATAGATACGAGGGAAGCTGTTTTCTTTCGAATATCAAGGAAACATCAAAACCATTCAATGGTCTGGCTCTTTTACAAAAGCAACTTCTTCATGATATTTTAAAACAAGATGTTGCTAACATCAATTGTGTCGATAGAGGAAAGGTTATGATCAAAGATCGACTTTGTCGCAAAAGAGTTCTTGTTGTTGCTGATGATGTGGCTCATCTGGAACAGCTGAATGCATTGATGGGAGAGCGAAGTTGGTTTGGTCCCGGAAGTAGAGTAATTATTACAACAAGAGATTCAAATCTTCTTCGTGAAGCAGATCAAACATATCGGATCGAAGAATTGAAACCAGACGAGTCCCTTCAGCTTTTCAGCAGGCTTGCCTTTAAGGACTCCAAGCCAGCAAAAGATTATATTGAGCTTTCGAAGAAAGCCGTTGGTTACTGTGGAGGACTTCCTTTAGCTCTTGAGGTTATAGGAGCTCTTCTGTACAGGAAAAACAGAGGTAGATGGGAAAGTGAAATTGACAACTTGAGCAGAATTCCAAACCAAGATATTCAAGGAAAGCTTGTAATAAGTTATCACGCACTTGATGGTGAACTACAAAAAGCATTCCTTGATATTGCATGCTTCTTTATTGGTATAGAGAAAGAATACGTCGCAAAAGTGCTAGGAGCCCGTTGCCGTCTCAATCCAGAAGTTGTTTTGGAAACTCTCCGTGAAAGGTCTCTGATTCAATTTCATGAGTGTATAATTAAAGATGAAAGGCAGTTATCTGGAAGGACGGTAACCATGCATGATCTATTACGAGACATGGGAAGGGAGGTCGTTTGTAAAGCGTCTCACTTGAATCTTGGAAAAAGGACCAGAATTTGGAATAAAGACGATGCATGGGATGTACTTGACCAGCAGAAGGTAAGAGCTCAATGCATACACGAAAGCATAGTCATGCGTATTTTCTATTCAAACTTATTACAAATAATGAATGAAAGTTGTATTGATTTTTTTTTTAGGGTACGGAAGTAGTAGAGGGTATTGCACTGGATGTCAGAGCATCAGAAGCTAAATCACTGAGCGCAGGATCATTTGCAGAAATGAAACGCTTAAATTTACTCCAAATCAATGGAGTACATCTCACCGGATCCTTCAAACTGCTTTCTAAAGAGTTGGTGTGGATTTATTGGCATGAATGTCCTTTGAAATATTTTCCATCTGATTTTAGCTTGCAAAATCTAGCTGTTCTTGATATGCAGTACAGTAACCTCAAAGAACTATGGAAGGGAAAAAAGGTGCGAAACATGCTACAATCCCCAAAATTTCTCCAGTATGTAATTTATATTTACATGTTATGACTTTCTATGATTAATTTTTATTATTTTGCCCTCTAGCAGATTCTCAACAAGTTAAAAATCCTCAATCTCAATTATTCTCCGAACCTTATTAAAACACCAAACTTGCACAGTTCAAGTCTAGAAAAACTAAAGCTGAAAGGTTGCTCGAGTTTAGTTGAGGTGCATCAATCTATTGGAAATTTGACGAGCCTCGATTTCTTGAATCTAGAGGGATGTTGGAGGCTGAAGAATCTCCCTGAAAGCATTGGTAATGTAAAGTCTCTTGAAACTCTGAATATTTCTGGGTGTTCACAACTTGAGAAATTGCCAGAACGCATGGGTGATATGGACTCTTTAACTGAACTGCTAGCCGATGGGATTAAAAATGAGCAATTTCTCGCTTCAATTGTACAATTAAAGCATGTCAGAAGGTTATCATTGCGTCGAAGCAGTTCGGCTGCACCAAGTTCTTCTTTGATTTCAGTAGGTGTTTTGAATTGGAAACGGTGGCTGCCAACATCTTTCATTGAATGGATTCCAGTGAAACGTCTTGAGCTTTCTAATGCTGGTTTGTCTGATCACGCAACTAAATGTGTTGATCTCAGTGGTTTGTCTGCTCTAGAAGTATTGGATCTAACAGGAAACAAATTCTCTAGCCTGCCTTTTGGGATCGGCTTCCTTCCCAAGCTAAGATGGTTGTCTGTTCAGGCATGCAAATATCTTGTATCAATCCCAGATCTTCCCTCAAGTTTATATTATTTGGATGCATCTCATTGCAAATCATTGGAAAGAGTAAGAATACCAAGCGAGCCAAAAAAAGAACCATATATAGAACTAGATGAAAGTCATTTGTTAGAGATTCAGGGCATCGATAGTCTAAGTAATAGTTTCTGGTATGTTCGTGTTGATGACCGCAGCCATTCACCAAATAAATTACCGAAGAGTGTTGTTGAGGTACTATTTCTTTCAGTCTCTCTTGCACAAAAAGTAAACACACAATTAGCACATACATCGATATTTATTATAGGTCATCGATATTGAATAATGATTTATTTTCTAGCATAAATTATGTTTGAAATAAAATTGATAAAAAACATGAATACACAATTATTGATGGGATGGTATATAAAAATAATTAAATTGAAATTTTTTAATTATTTTTAAACATATCATGGTTTTAGGTACATCATTAAATTATAAAAAAAATATTTATTTTTCTGATATATATAGCAATAACAAATTAAATGATAATAACAAGAAAATATAAATTAGTTTGAATAAATGTTATCAGTTCTATTAATTTGAACGGTACATCATTCATCGAATAAATTACAGAAAAGCGTTATTGAGGTACTATTTCTTTTAATTTCTCTTTCGCACAAAAAGTAAACACACACAATTGGCACATACATTGATTAATGTTTAAAATCTCAGCATTCCTTGAAATCAATATTTATACAGACAATAATCATTATTATTATTATTTTATTTTAAAAAATAAATATCATCTTTAATAATATTTTTTATTTTTCTTATTGAATCTAAAAAATTAAATATTACCTTTAATAATATTTTTTATTAAATATTTAAAGTCTGATTGGTTTTATTTTTTATTTCTTGATTTAATGATAATATATTTATACAGGCAATGTGCAACGGTCGTCACCGGTATCTTATTGACCGCATTCCTGGTGAGATGCCAAAATTGTTGAGCTACAGTGGAGAAGGATGCTCATTGTCATTCCATATACCTCCAGTCTTCCAAGGCTTAGTTCTTTGGTTTGTCTATCCACTTGAGCAGATTGGTCGTTATAACGTCCACAATAGCATTAATATTAGTATAAGAAATAAAAGCAACGGCCAACACAGGATGTTTGAAGATAACCATTGCATAAAAATTCATTATCATTACGACAAAATAAACAAAGCAAGCCATTATAAAAAACCTACCACCCCAGCTGACATGTTTGGATTGCTAAATTTGGTGTCTAGACGACTCGCTATGGCATTAGTATTTCTGCCAAGGCCGGCCTGGAGCACGGTTTGAACTCATAACATACCGACTGTTGTTCTTGGGCGAAATCACATAAACTCCAGAGAAAAGCAACCTGCTGCGGGGGTATCTTCGATGTTGCAACTGAGTCAGTTAATAAATGTCCTAGTCTTTAGGATTAAGAGATAAGATTTGATTTATTCCTTGTTTACTCTCTTCATTTGTGTGTTTAAAGGATTCTGGCTCTAACATTCGAGACGTACGTGAAGATGAGAAAACTAAGGACTCGAGAGAAAATCATGCCAGAATTTGCTTAGGAACTCGCACTGAATGATTTTGTTGATTGGAAATTGGAGTGTCGATTGTATATCAGCAAGGATGTGAACTGGCAGATTGTATTTAAGTTTACTTTTCAAGTTTTTATTCCAAGTTTATGTCCTATTATATTTTCTTATTAAATCCTACCAATACAATTGAAAATTTGTTATTTTTTTTCTTTAAAAAAGCTCCCCAACAAATTATATTATATGACTTTTTTCACTTAAATTTTTTTCACCTAATACATTTTTTAGAATTTTTTAAATAAATCTAGATATAAGTATTAGAAAACATTAATATGCTAATGATCAATAATCCTTTTATTTTTAGAAACAATATTTATTCTCATTTTTAAGTTCTATTTCATTAAATTCTTTTGATCAAACCCTCGTTGTTTATTCAATATATATACATATATTCAAATTTTGAATTAAAACTTTGTAAATACGAACTTTAAGTTAATTTCAATATATTCCATTGAAGTGTGTGGTAACAATTTATCATAAGTACTTGTCTCAATTTTTGGTAATTTAATTATGAAGAATTATATTCTCTACTTTTACAATCATAATTTCATTTTATTATAATCAACATTTACAACAATGGTAATGCAAGAAAAAACAGATTATAGAACCCGGACATGGATAAGATACATAAGTAGAAGTGAAATGGCTATGGAAGATTACTGTGGAGATGACGAATTGGAACTATATATTACATATTCACAGCCACTACAGTGGCAGTCCTTCCCCGAATACATTAAAGAATTCAGATTCATTTGAAGAGTTAGAAGTGGGAAGAGATACAGTGACGCCTTCATCACCGCTGTATCCTTTGCTTCCTCATCCCCTTTGTGGTTTAATTACAGCGTCTACACCTAAGCAATAGGGTGACTATTTATTTGCGAAGCTGCAAGAACATAGCCTCAATTTATGGCTTCATGGTAAGAACAAATATTTCATTTAGTTATTTTTATTCTATTATATTTAATTTATGAGATTAAATATTTAGAGTCTGCTTGGTTTTATTTTTTCTTGATTTTATGATAATATTTTTCTTATTTAATTTAAAAAATAAATATTATCTTTAATAATTAGATCTATCGAATATCACTTAAAAAATAAATTATATCTTTAATAATTATTTTTTGAAAAACAAAAAGCCAACAATCACTAACATATTTTATTAAAATCACTTTAGTTTATTTAGAAAATATTGAAAATTGATTTTTGTTTTTTTATATTAAAATAAAAAAATGAATAATGTTTTTATATTTTATTTCAAACTCGATATTTTAAAACAAAAATAAAAAAGATGTGATATTAACCTTTTTTATTATAAAGTTAGTTTTTTAATTAAAAGTGATGGGAATTTGTTTATAATAACAAAATGTATGTACAATCATGCACGTTTAATTTTCTTTCAAACTTAGAAGTCCTATTTGTTAAAGTAATTAAGATGAAACATAAAAGGAGGCTAGAATTCTTAATAATATGTTTATTATGAATGCTTAAGTTAACCTCAATACAAAGGAATTATATATAGGTTAAAATGAAAATACTATTCTACCCTTAATAAATAAAACTAGATAAATATTACTTAACATCTCCCCTCAGACGCACGATGCGGCATCTACAAGCATCGAGAGTTTGCCAACTAGAAAACAAAAACGAGATATGGAATGCGTCTTGATAAAGAAATCTGCAATCTGTAAGAAAGAATGAACAAAAGGCAAAGTAATAGTGCCATGCTTGAGATGATGACGAGTAAGATGACAATCGATCTCATTGTGCTTAGTTCGCTCATAAAAACCGAGTTGTGAGCAATCTGAATAGAACTCTGATTGTCACAATTCATAGGAGTAGGATGAGAAAAGAAAACTCTCATATCAGCAAGTAACCAACGTAACCAAACAATCTCTTTGGTAGTAGATGCCATGACAGAAGCTGAAGGAAAGTCAAAATACCAGATTTTGCAGAAGCGGAAGACAAAATATCACTGCAAAAAAATTTGCAGAAACTTAACTCAAATACCAAATTGCAGAAACTGAAGAGAAGACGAAATACCAAAACAATTGCAGAGATAGAATAGAAATACCAAATTGCAGAAGTTGAAGGACAGTCAAAATACCAGATTTTGCAGAAGCAGAAGACAAAATATCACTCCAAATTTTATTTTATTTTTGCAGAAACTGAACGCAAATACCAAATTACAGAAACTAAAGAGAAGAAGAAATACCAAAACAATTGCAGAGATAGAACAGAAATACCAAATTGCAGAAGTTGAAGGAAAGTCGAAATACCAGATTTTGCATAAACAGAAGACAAAATATCACTCCATTTTTTTTTTTGCAGAAACTTAACTAAAATACCAAATTGCAAAAACTGAAGAGAAGACGAAATACCAAAACAATTGCAGAGACAGACAGAAATACCAAATTGCAGAAGCTGAAGGACAGTCGAAATACCAGATTTTGCAGAAGCAGAACAAAATATCACTCCAAATTTTATTTTATTTTTGCATAAACTGAACGCAAATACCAAATTGCAGAAACTGAAGAGAAGAAGAAATACCCAAACAATTGCAGAGATAGAACAGAAATACCAAATTGCAGAAGTTGAAGGAAAGTCGAAATACCAGATTTTGCAGAAGCAGAAGACAAAATATCACTCCATTTTATTTTATTTTTTGCAGAAACTTAACTTAAATACCAAATTGCAGAAACTGAAGAGAAGATGAAATACCAAAACAATTGTAGAGACAGAACAAAAATACCAAATTACAGAAGCTGATACCAGCACTACACGCTTGAGTAATTTCCTTGCGTTTTTTTTCCTCTACCGCTCTACGTGTTACCTTTTACCTCATTTCAATATCATAGCTTTGGAATTTCATAGCTAACTCTTTGTTATATTGCTCCATTGGTAATTGAATGTGCCTTGATTTCTGCAGCTTCCATGACAGAGCCAGAGTCTTCTCGATCTAGACCAGAAGGGGCCTATGATGTCTTCTTGAGTTTTAGAGGAGAAGACACTCGAAAGACATTTACAGATCATCTATATACTGCCTTGGTCCAGGCAGGAATCCACACTTTTCGAGATGATGATGAACTTCCGAGAGGAGAAGAAATCTCCGATCATCTCCTCAGGGCAGTTCAAGAATCAAAGATATCCATAGTTGTCTTCTCAAAAGGATATGCTTCTTCTAGATGGTGTCTCAATGAACTTGTAGAGATTCTTAAGTGCAAAAACAGGAAAACCGGTCAGATTGTTCTTCCTATATTCTATGACATTGATCCTTCATATGTGAGAAAACAGAATGGCAGTTTTGCAGAAGCATTTGTTAAACATGAAGAGTGTTTTGAAGAGAAGTTGGTGAAGGAGTGGAGAAAAGCTCTTGAGGAGGCTGGAAATCTATCTGGATGGAATCTCAATGATATGGCAAATGGGTATGCCTTTTCTCTCTAAAATTCACTTGCAGACGTTTATGGAGTAATTTTACATTACATTTTTCAATGTGAAGTAATAAAATATTTCTTTTTAGCATACTTAATTGACTTGCTATCGATGACTTGCTTTTTTTCTGTGAGCAGGCATGAAGCAAAATTTATCAAAGGGATTATCAAGGATGTGTTGAATAAATTACGTCGCGAGTGCTTATATGTTCCTGAGCACCTGGTAGGTATGGATCTTGATCACGATATTTCTGACTTTCTAAGTACTGCAACAGATGATGTACGCATTGTG
>Ga0325402_1006987_pt1 | contig 10707 bp, 7 predicted proteins | sample PopdelMetagenome_22_FD_207212 | JGI IMG/M metagenome (GOLD analysis project Ga0325402, IMG submission 207212) | Populus deltoides microbial communities from Bellville, Georgia, United States - Xylem-PdKOR-R3 | ecosystem: Host-associated > Plants > Phyllosphere > Stem > Wood/Secondary xylem...
GAATCAACTTGTTCATGTTACTTGTGGGATCTAGGTCCCTAAATCAAAATGTTAGAAGTACATGTTCTATATATACCTAGACACTAGAAAAAGAAGTTTTGGAGTTGTGTGTGTATTTTTTTTTAAATATAAATTTACAAGCAATGGGGGTATCTGTGGGTTCCTTCAGTTCACCACAAATAAACCTCACTGCTTAGGACTAAGCTGTCCTAGGTCATTCTAGCCCTTAGATCAGCAAGAGCTTACCTTGCTTTTGGGAACAGGTCCCCCACCTGGTGGCCCCCAAGAGTTAAAATCCATAAGATATTGAAGGGCAAGAACCGAGGAAGTCATGTACCTTGGGTCAAATATTAAACATTTATGCTAACCAAGAGTTAAAATCCATAAGATATGGGGGTATCTGTGGGTTCCTTCAGTTCACCACAAATAAACCTCACTGCTTAGGACTAAGCTGTCCTAGGTCATTCTAGCCCTTAGATCAGCAAGAGCCTACCTTGCTTTTGGGAACAGGTCCCCCACCTGGTGGCCCCCAAGAGTTAAAATCCATAAGATATTGAAGGGCAAGAACCGAGGAAGTCATGTACCTTGGGTCAAATATTAAACATTTATGCTAACCCTTGTGGGTTCTTAAATTTGTGATGTTTATGTGTTTCAATTTTCTCACTAATATGCAACTTTATGTAAATGCTGGTCCTCTTTCAGGTGGGCTATATAGTCATGGTGGATCCTGATACAGGCATGAAAACGAAATTATTGAGAATGAAGGGTGCTGGTGTTGTTGGTGTTCACCATCCATTGATAGATGAAAAGCTAGTGGCAATTCTCCACAGGTTTGAATTGCATTCTAAACCATGCATCAGTTTGCACATGCTAACTATTGTGATGATCCTGATTATATTTGAACATGTTTACAGAATGAACAAAAAGGCATATGCATGGACGGTTGACGATGTGGATTCCATGCGGAAGATGTTGTTTGAGTATGTTGATGCTGTTGTTACAAATAACCCCAATCTTCTTCAACAGCTTATGCAAGATATTAGAACTGAATGTCGGGAGGAAGGTTTTTCTTTGCCAAGAAGATAATATTCATCTCAAATAGTTGAACTTGTGCGTTAGAGCGATCAGCCTTCCCCATTTGTGTGCTTATCACAAGAGAATTCTGTATATGGCCTTGACTGATCATTATTTGCTCAGTTCCATTAATCAAAAGCAACATATAAACATTACTAAAAGAAAATGGAAAAGGAGCTATTAAATTAATACCCCAAATATTAAAAAAAAAAAAAATCGCTTACACGTATAGAAATGAAAGGCATTTGATCATGATGGGTAATGCTGCCTTTTCTTTGGCAACGTCCACATGTCTTCCAGAAGCTATCTGCATGTTTAAACAAAGAACATCAATAAAAACCACATTCTAATATCTTGCAGTCTACTTTTTTAGCACTAAAATATCCATCACTAGCACATGAATGGTAAAAGGCAATGAAATGAAACTCGTTATCAGTACACGCCTTTTTATAATTTGATTAGAGCAACACTTTCATAAATAAGCTCATCCTAGACATAATACTTCGAATTAGATTTGAGCTTGTCTGTCTAAGCATTGCTTAGAGAACTTGTAATTTTTTTTGACAACTAAAAAGTTAACCAAATCCATGGACAAAATTCATACAATGCAAACAACTTCTTATCAAGAAAACACTCTTTTATAGCTGAGAATCCATCATCATTTTTGCTTAGCAGACGATTTGAGTGATCAACAACTTGGTTCTTAACTCCTTTCTTATCTTTGATTTCAAGATCAAGTTCTTGCAAAAACAAGATTCATTTATTAATCTAGACATTGGTTAATTTTTATGCCAAAGGTTTTTAAAAGCTACATGATCAGAGAACATAAAAATGTTAGTTCCAAGCAAGTATGATCTAAACTTTTCAAGTGCAAAAATTAGAGCAAAAAGTTCTTTTTTTTATTGTATGATAGTTGTTTTGAGCCGAATCAAATGTGTATGATGCATAACAGATAACATATAAATTCCAACCAACTATTTAGCCTAACTTAGCTTTAACTATAAAATCACTTGTGTCACACACAATCTTAAAAGAAAGATCATAATTTGATTGTTGCACATTAAATGCTAAAGTTAGTCTCTTTTTAAGCTTATTGAATACATACTTGTAAGCATTATAAAAAAAAAACAAAATTCACATCCTTCAACAACAATTGCATAGGGGCAATGCTATTTTTGAAAGCCCTCGATAAATCTTTGATGAAAACATGCATGTCCAATAAAAGAACAAACTTCCCTCAAACTCGCTGGAAAAGGCAAATACAAGAATATATATATATATATATATATATATATATATATATATATATATATATATATATAATATTGTTATCAATTTCCAAACATCTAGCAGAAACTAAATGCCGTAAAATTATCTTTTGTTCAACCATAAAATGATATTTTTTATAATTCAAATTAAGGTTGGTTTCCATGTATCTTTTAAAAATAAAAGTTAAGTTTTTAAGACATGCATCAAAAGAACTACCATAAACAATATAATTATCCATAAAAACCTCTATGATTCTTTCTACATAGTTTGAAAATATACTTATCATACATCTTTAAAAAGTAGCAAGTGCATTGCATAGGCCAAAAGATATTGTCCTATATGTGAAAGTACCAAAAGACATGTAAAAATGGTCTTTTTCTTGATTTTTTAATGCAATTAAATTTGATTATAATCACTATATCAATAAAAAAAAAAAAAGCAATAGTGAGTTATCTGCCAATATCTTAAGCATTTGATCCATGAAAAGTAAATGAAAGTGATCCTTACATGTTGTCAATTTCAGCTTGCAGTAATCAATACACATTTTTCACCCACTTTTTATGCATGTAGGGACAAGTTCAACATCTTTATTTCACACAATAGGAATCCCTAAGAAACTAATTTCTTAGGAACTTCATGGATTAAACTTACACACATGCTATTTAAAATAGGGTAAATTACTCTAAAATCCAAAAGCTTTAAAATTTCAGCTTTCATTACCTCCATCATAGACGAATTCAAACATATTTGCATCTTCCTTGTTGACTTTGAGTTCTCTTCCAAAAGCATACGATGTATATAAGTGAAATGATTCATTCCTTTAATGTTAGCCAAGGTTCATCCAATTATGGTTTAATGGTCGTGAAGCATGTACATAATCTCTTATTTTGCACATCTATCAAGTTCTTTACAATAATCACAAGTAACGTCTCATTGTTACCTAAAAAAATATACTTTAAGTGATTAAACAAAGGTTTTAATTCAAGTTTGATGTTTGTAAAATAAGGGTAAAAATATCTTGTGAGAGATAAGTAAATAATGAAAAACCTCGTTATACCTGTGCGGTATGGCTTGCAAAGCTTGCAATACCATGAATGAATCAACTAAATCATTATAAACAGCTAGCTCTTCTTATATACAAGTCGAGTTCAAACTTTGACTTATTATTACATTCAATTTATCACCACTATCCAAATCAAACATTTGCTGTATAAAATAATATATAATATCCAATCACATAACATAATATAAATTATTATGAAATTGCATGACATTAAAATATTAAATTCAACCATTTCACCATCAAACTCTATAATTAATAATTTTGCATGCACATCAATCTTAGTTCTAGTTGTCATAAGGAATAGTATTCCTAAAAAAATAGATGATGAATTAGGTGAGTTATCATCTTCCATATCAAGAATATAAAAATCAACGGGAAATACAATACCTCTAACTTAGACTTAAAAATCCCCAAGCACACCAATATGATAAATAAAGGAATGATCAACAAGTTGAATAATAATACCAGTTTTAGTTAAAGGATAAGGCTAAAAGTTTCATAAATAGATTTTGACATTACATTAATTAAAGCTCCTAAGTCACATATAAACTTTTCAAAACTTGTATTACCAATTTAAAAAGGAATAGAAAATGAACCTTTATCCCTTTTCTTTTAGTGCGAGTTTCTTTTAAATAATAGCATATACATTATCCCTCATACTTACCATTTCATTATCTTTGAGTTTCTCATTCTTTTTTTGTTATGTATAACTTATTAAAAAAATTACATAAAGAGAGACATGTTTAATTGCATCTAAGAGTGGAATATTGATTTCAACCTTCATAAACATCTCCAAAATCTCCTTTTCTTGCCCTTTTTTTGTGTGGCCTAGAAGAACTCAAAGGAAAATATAGAGTTAGCTTAAAAGAGGAATTACAAGGTTTAGAATTTACCTTGAAATGCATGAAAATTGGTTCGATCATGTCTTGACCTCAAATTCTTTTTCATATTCTATATAGTTAATATACTCTCAATTTATCCTAATGATTTTCAACTCCTCAATATGATAGAACATACGTTTTTACTATTAGACATAACTTGCGAATGCAACTTCTTAGAACTTTGTGATTCCAACTTACCAATGACATTAACAAGTTATCATAATTTTTCTCCAAGTTTTGGATACTTGACATTGTTCTTGTTGAAATCATATCATGTTTTGTTGCATTGACAAAGTATTAGATATAAATGATTTTATCATCTCCTTTATATTATTCATTGGTGTACCACCCTTAGATTGACTTACTTGAAGGCATTGACAAGGTATTAGATATAAATGATTTTATCATCTCCTTTATATTATCCATTGGTGTACCACCCTTAGATTGACTTACTTGGAGTGGTGGTGATCTAGTTTGATATTAGGTATATCTTTGGTTATTACCTTGATTTTGTGATGCAAAGTCACTTTTTTAATTCTCATATCTTAAGTTAGGATGATCTCTCTATCCACGATTGTAAGTTTTATAATTAGAATCATATTTATGTTGTGGGTATGAGACCATTCCCATAACATTAACTTGATTTGTAGCGTCATCTTGAAGAGTTGAGAAATAACTAATAGCATGCCCTCGCATCATGCAAATTTCACAAGTCTTGTTGTGAGTTACTAGTCACCAAAGAACGCACCAAAAAGGTAAGAGTATATAATATTTACTCAAAGTTAAAAGAATTTACCTCATTAACAAGTTTAATTGGTGTGTCAATCCTTGTGCCAAATTGTTGAGTATTGGCAACCTTTATTGGATATCAATTGTCTAGCAACTTTAGGTGTTTTGTCCACTAAAACCCCTCTACTAATTACATTTATCATTATCCTATATTGGGGATTAAGTTCCTCATAAGAGTATTAAATGAGAAGTTTCCTAGAAATTTGATATTGAGGGCAACTAACATATAGTTTCTTAAACTTTTCATAATACCTATGCAAAGATCCTCTATTCACTTTCCTTATTTCATAGAATTCTTTTCTTTTCATAATACCCATGCAATAAAGTGTTCTTCAAGGAAATATCTTTGCATCTCTTCCCATGAGATCATGGATGTAGGGGAAAGATAATACAACCAATCTTTTACCAATTTTTTTAAAGAGAGGAAAGGCCCTAAACTTGATTTGTTCCTTTATGATCCTAATGAATTTCATTCTTGAGCAAACAACATGAAATTCTTTAAGATTCTTATAGGTATCATCACCTACAAAGCTATGAAAAAAGGAAGTAAATGAATAAGGTCAGACTTAAGCTCAAAATGAACATCAATTTGTGGAAAATTAATGCAAAGTGGTTGTTGGCTTAAGTTTGGAGCAACAAGCTCCTTAAAAGTATAAGGTTGTTGGATTGCCATTTTGGCATGTTTGCTGATTTAATTTGGTAGTGGTACTTATTCAAAAATACATGATATGAAGCTTTCTTGTTGATTCACATTCTCCTCTAGCACATTTGATAAATGACGGGTACTTGGTGATGCAAAAGTTATGCATGTAATGAACTTGATGTAATTCCTCACAACTCTTATCCTATTATCATCTTGATAGAATAATTATCATGGAGATCAATTTAGTGTCTCTGCTCTTGCTTGATAAAAATTATCTAACGCTTCCTCTCTAGGTTGTATTTCTTTTTTGAAATTGGAGTTGGACATATAACTTGCAACAATAAGCTAAAATCAATAGAAACACAAGCTTGATTCAAGTAAAAAACAAAGAAGATTAGTATGTGTTAAAGTTGTGCAAATTTAAACCTTTAAAATTAATGCTTTTTAGTATAGAAACTAAGGGTATCCTCACAAAAATATTACTATTAGAACTTAATTACTCAATCAAAACAATCTACTTAAATTTAGATTAAAACAAATAAAGTAAAGATGCACAAAATATGCTAATTTGATGGAATCAACTAATATGTAATTTAAATGATAAGTAATTAAAAGAGGGATTTTGTTTATGATCTAAATTAGCTAAAAACAATTTAGAAAGCTAAGAAAATGGAAGAAACCAATTCTAAACATCGAAAGACAAATTTGACAGAATATAAAATATATAGAAAAAAAAGTTTTAGCTTCAATTATAAGAATTATTACTCAAGGATAATTAAACATCAATAATTTAATTTAAATATGATTTCTAATATGATTTCTAATAATAAATAAAACTACCATGAAACAAAACAAGTTTTTTTTTTCATACCTATCTTTACTTTTTAGTTAACCTGGTATTCATGCATCAATTAACCTTAATAATATAATAACCTTCAGTAAGCATGCACTAATTAATTACGTGAAAACATTAAAATCAAGATAAGTGCAATTGATTTATGATAATTAAACACGCATAGGAAGTTAATTTAATTAAGATTTATGTTTTCTAAGTAAAAAAACAATAAAACATGAGTTCAAAAATTAGATACTCATGCTACTTAAGTTAATTAGTCATGAATTTAACATAAACTAATCAACTAGCAACAAATTTAAAATAAAAAACTTATGCTACACATGATATAAAATTTAGATCATCAATCATTAAGTTTAATCATAGAAAAGCATAACTTATTTATGTATTACAATCAAATATAGAATAATTTTAAGTACAAATTCACATGATAATTTAAAATCCAAGATTACTAAACTTTTAAAATTAAAAACTAAGTTTGTTGCAAATTCAAAAAAAAAAAAGATAAAAAATAATCTAAAAATGATAAAATCTCTTATTATCTTCTCCATATCTATAAACATGATTCCTCCTTTTTTTTTTAGAGCTTAGAATTGGTTATATGGAATTGAGAAGGTAAAGAACTTTTCTAGCTAATAACTAATTTCTAATTAAATTACTTTAAGATTTCCTTATACTAATCTGACTCTAATAACATATGCATTGACTTTGACCTTTCAGAGAAGTTTTCTAGTGATATAGGACTCTCACCATATCACTAATGAACTATCATGTCATCATTATAAAGATAGGCTACATTTAACCAAGTTAGTTGGTAGAATTCAATCATAACTTCTTAAGTGTTTTTCTCTCTCATCAGGATGAGTTACTAGATCTATTATGTATAGATGAAAAAACTGAGATGTCTAGTTTTTATCCCAACTAAAATCCTAACAAAATTCCACTTGTATCTATATGTATGATCTAAAGGGTACAATGATGTCCATTCTAGCATATTTGAAAATTTTAACCTAACATTTTGCTATATCTTCACCAGAGATTCTATACACTATTCTGACACCTGATTTATACTTTGATCAATCCTAATCCTAGGATTTCTTGTTCAAGTTGGATTATTAATGCAATTAGGATTTGCGTTTCTTAGCTCTAGTGATTTGTTCAATAGGCTCTTTCTAGCTTTTTACTTGAAATTATGTTAAAATGCTTCATTTAGCTTCTTTTTTTTTTCACACTTTGTGTCTCCATAGTGTTGTTAAGTACAAAACAAGTTAAGTAAGCTATTATAAAACATAAAACATATATAAAAAAAAATTAAGAGTTTAGTATTTAAAAACAAAATAATATGAGTGTATCATTAAATATAAAATAAAAAAGGAAAAAATATATCACACAATTTTTTTATTTATATTTACTATTATAAAGGAATGCTAATTTGTGTACAACACATAATCATAAAAGGTGAATCACATTTCACAGGTTACGATTACTCAAACTATAAATGTTATTTTTCAAAAAAAAAATTATATAACAAGAATCACTTGTTTTTCTTATATACGTAGAATAAGTGGTATGAAAGCTACTGTGGCTTTTTAGGCATAGACATCGTGTACATTCCATTTACATAATCTTATAGGAATCCATTATTTGTTTGAAGGAAAATGATTTTTCTTCCAAAGCCGTTAGATTATCTTAAAGAAAATGATTATACATCTATACTTATTGCATGTGTGTTTGTCTTTATTTTCTCATCCTTTTTTCCTTTAGAAAGAAAAAAAAAAGATGATAAAACAACAACAAAATTAATGAGATAAAAAAACAAACATGAAAGATATTTTTATTAATCTAGATTCATTAATACGAGATAACATGTCCACGCGCTGCCGCAGGCTTATAAAATAAATATACTTAATAGTGTTATAATTGTGAACCAACGCTAGATAAGTAATAAAAACTAAAAGTATGATGGAGCCAATATTTCATGACAAAAAAAAAGTTGTGTTGGTGATAAAAAAAAATCGATAAATATAATTTTAAAAAATAAAAAAATAAAAAAGAAAAACCATGTGGGAAAACACCATAGCAATCTACAATATTTTAAAAGAAAAAAAATTACAAAACAAAATTTTTAATCAGTTCAATATTAAAAAAGTAAAATTGACAAAGATAATTTTAGAAAAAAAATAAAAAAAATACTGTTGGAAAAAAAAGTAATATACCATGAGTTGAAAAAAAATGAAAAAAAAAGAAAGAAAAAGTGCAAAAATAAAAATAAAAAAGTAATGAGAAAAAGTGCAAAAATAAAAATAAAAAAGTAATGCATTATGAATTAATTATTGTAATACATAATGCAATTAATTTAGATGAATAATAATTTTTCCATACCCTTTAACTTTACGTATAATAATAATTCCACCATTATCTATACAATTTTAAATTTCTCAATATTATATTTGCACTATATCTAGGAACTAGCTTAGAGAGGGAAAGATCGCGGGTGAGATGAAAAGAAAAACAAGTGAAAGAGAAGCATTTTTTTTTTTTTCCTTTTGTTTGGATGAATGAAAAACAAATGAAAGTAAACATGTTTTTTTTTAAATAAACAATAAAGTGAAGGGAGGTTTGAAAGATAAATTACTATATATATATATATATCCCAAATTTAAATCTAGAAACTAGCATTTTTCAATTATAAAATTGTAATTTTATTAGTTTTCTTTCCATTTTCTTTTCTGGATTCAATATGGAAAAAATTTCCTCCATTTTCCTAATAAATGAAAATACATCAGAATTCTTGGTTTCATCACCCAATTTTCTTTCCTCCAAATATATTAAAGTTTTCAAAAATCCTAATCTTATTCTTAACCCTAAATATTAAAACTATATATATATATATATGTATATATTTTAGATTTTAGATATTTTTATAAGATATTCTTATATGTATTAACAAAGAAACTAAAATAGCATGGTCATTCATTATTCACTCAAACTTATTTTTATTGTTTGTAAAAATAATTATTTTATAGTTTTTTCAGTATTTAAGGTCTTACAACTTTGTTTTATCCTATGGTCGATATTTATAAATACAATTATTTTGTTTATTTGTTTATAGTATGGAGCACAAACATTCTCTATAAGAAAAAAGAATCCAATCTGATATTAACTAAGCCATATGTTAATTTGATTTTAAAATATTTGCTAATTAGTTTTGCGAGAGTAAATATATCTTTCAAACCATATATCGAAACAAGCTGAAATATTATAGAAAAATATTAAACATATAAAATTATAATTTGGTAAATTTTCAAGTCAAATGGAGTTTGAAGATACATTATTTCATAGAATCGAAGTTAATAGACAAATCTTGTCAAATCTGCTAGACTGGACCTTATATATTTTTTTGGGACATATTTGGAGATATAAGAAGAATTTTGCTGTGATTCAAGCTGGGATGAAAATTAGATATCGCAAGATTTCCAACCATATAATAGTCAAATGACTAAACTGCCTTTGAAAGCAAAATTTCTTTAATTGGTGTCCAAGAGCTTTTTCATATTTTCATCATGGTTTTTGAGTTATAATTACATGTTCTGATGGAGTAACTTGGTATTTTAATAAATATAAATATAATTAAAAATCAAAAGTGATTGATGCATGTGGAGAGCCTCTACCGTATTCAGATGGCGTGTATAACGTCTCTCAGTAGCCAAAAACTGACTTTCATAGTAGAGTTGGGAGTGGCCCATCGAGCTCTTCTTAATAGTAGGGTGCGTGTCGGTAGGCGACATATGGTGTGGCTGCGACAAGTTATTTTTCTTCTCACCATATGTTTTTCTCTTCTCGCCTTGAATTCCACATCTACCATTTCAAAAATTAAATGTGTCATTTTAGTTTGTATTTGTATAAATTTTGGTCATTTTTTATTGCAATTTTTTTTGCATCTTTTTAAAGTTGATTTTGTTTTTTAATTTCATTTCTCAATATTTGATTTCATCTAATATTTTTTTAATCCAATTTGATTTTCATTATTTTAATTGTTATTTTTTAATATTTTTCTTGATTTATTTTGTTTTTCAATTTCATCTCTTATTATTTTATTCATTTAATTTTTATATTAGACTTGGTTCTTATTTTT
>Ga0325402_1006988_pt1 | contig 10705 bp, 2 predicted proteins | sample PopdelMetagenome_22_FD_207212 | JGI IMG/M metagenome (GOLD analysis project Ga0325402, IMG submission 207212) | Populus deltoides microbial communities from Bellville, Georgia, United States - Xylem-PdKOR-R3 | ecosystem: Host-associated > Plants > Phyllosphere > Stem > Wood/Secondary xylem...
AAAAAAATAAATTATTTTATCTTTTATAATAAAAAAAAATTAAGCTGATGTTTTTTTTATTTTTTGCTATTTGATTCTATGGGTCAACCCTCTATATTTTTTTTCAACTTCACTCCTATTATTTTTTAATTTATAAATAATCTATCAAATTATAGATGTTTTTCTAATTTCATGCACCTCCCTGTGATTTTTTTATCTTTCAAATTTTATTTTTTATTATTTTTTATTTTTATTTATTTTGTTTTCAATCATTTTTTGAATTGTTTTTTTTTTCAAATTTCATCATATTTAGGATTTTCTCTCAAATTTTATTCTCATCTCTTTGTGCTTTTGCAAGTTTTTTTATTAATATTTTTTAACGATTTTACCATTTAAAATTAAATTGATTGATAATAGAAATCAGATCTAGGATTTAACGAATTGCTAAGTTATATAGTTTAGACTAGGTTTAAGAGGTTCTCCTAAGCTTGGGTTTTTTTTTTTTTTGTTTTTTTTAAGAGCTTGTGTTTTCTTCTTTTTCTTCTTTTGTGTTTTTCTTTGTTTTTTTTTTGTTTGTCTTTTATTAGATTAGTACTTGGTTATTTGATCATTCAAATAGTCTTAGGTATGTTTTTTTACCTCTTTTTTGTTTTTTTGTTTTTCTTTAATAATTTATTTATTATTGTTGCATTTTTTGTATTGTTTAGATTACCACTCCAAAATAAATTTCAAATTTTAGCCCCCTGTAAATTTTTTTTATATAATTTGCCCCCCTCCTAACCTAATATCCTGGCTCCGTCCCTGCTCTTCACTTCCTCCGGCCCCTAAAAATGCTCTCTTGGCTGTGTCACCCAGCTATCTTCCAAATTATAAACACTTTTTAACCTTAATAAAATCATAAAATAATTGTAGTGCATTAATTCATAAAAAAAAATTTATTATAGCGTGTTATGATCAATCCCTATACAATTGAATTTCTAAGGGATTAATTAGCCTAGTTGGTTTGCAAGTTTATTTTTAACATTATTAATTATCTTGACAGAAATTACTAATAACGTCACTTAGAGGTAGCTTGATTGTTTCAAGTAATTTATTGACTGAAGAAATATGCTGTCCTGGAAACTTTAATTATTAAGCATTGATTATTCGTGATATGGCCTTACTCATGCTTTTCTTGTAACAATGATTAGTAATTTTTCCAAGCAAATAAAACCATTACTCTTTTTTAATATATAAAATCCTTTGCTTTCGCAGTTGATTGATGAAATAAATTTAACAACGATGTGCATGAACTGAGGTCTAGAACCTTGAAAGCAACTTATCTACTGTTTAATCAGACAGAAAAATAGTATTAAATTCGGGAATATATTGTCGATCGAGTGCTGACGAAGAGGCTGTGTAGTGGTTTATAGGCAAAAATAACAGTTTTTCAACCCTTGTGCTCAATAAAGCTTTGCAAATGAAGTGTTGCTGCGGGCAAAGAAGATTCCACTTCAAAGATCAACCTCCTCTATACTTTAAAGAAAGCTAAGCACGTTAGTCTTCAATGACTTGACTGATTTGCTTTTACGGACGACTTGTATAAGATTTCGATAAATCAAATATCGTGCATTCATGGAGCCATGGTTTGGCACGTAACAATCACACACAAACACACATATCATTGTAGTTTTTAATTTTTAGAATTAAACGTTTGAAAAGAGTTGAGAGAATTTATCGAAAATGATGTACAGTGCATATAAGATCAGCATTTAATGGTAAATGAAGCAGTGGGAGAAAGATTTGCAGAGAGGCAGGATCACTAATTTTTTGTCTGTTCATTCACTGTATTTTGTAAAGAAATCATCAGCTACTATCGTAGTTTTTCTTGAAATTTTATCGTAAGAACCCATTAATGAGTAATGCATTAAAGTTAATTAATGATTGTGGCTGCTGAATTTTACTGATCAGGTCTTGAACATGAAAGACAAAAAGGAATGGTTCTTAGAATCTCTACATAGGAATCAAAGAAATATTCCATCACTACTTACTGTCTTGATTATAAAACCTGGCTATCTCTTGGACATGGAAGACTCGGGGTTTTAACTTTTAACTGGGTTTCAAACTATAAAAACTAAGCTTGTAATTCATTTAGTTAAATTTAAGTAAGTCATCGGGTCAACCAGCTGAAATTTAAATGACCCAGGTGGGATTTATTTTTTTCATATTTTATTTATTTATTTATTTAATATACTCAAAGAATATAAAATTAATTTATAAATACTTAACTTCACATATTTATTTTTATAACTTATATCCATACAAATTATTTCTTTTTAACTTTTTAATGTAAGATAACTATGTATAATTTACATTTACATAAATTATTTCTTAAAATTTTAATGTGGGATAACTATAACTTACACCCACATGTATTGTTTTTTAATTTCTTGATATGAGATGATTATATATGACTATATTTACATGTATTATTTTCTTATTTTTTTATGTGAAATAAATATATTAAACTTTCACAATTTTTTTATAGTCCATCTCTGTATAAATTGATTATTAACTTTTTAATGAGAAATAATTATGTTATAATTTATATTTATTTTTTATAATTTATATCCTTGTTTTATTTTTTTTATTTTGTATACTAAAATTTTAAATATTGTTTTATTTTATTTTTTTAAATTTATTCAGGTTAATCTGTATAATTAAAAACTTGATTTGTATACCGGTTCAACCCATGCCAGATATAATAACCATGCTTACGAGCAAAGGAGGTCATTTTTCCTGCTCCACAAATTCCAAGGAAATCGTCGTACCAGACATGATCAGCCAGAACAATCATAGAAATAAAATCGAAGAGTTACTGAAATTATTTGTATTTGTCGGCACGCAGGTTGATCAGACCCTTTGGAAAAGCTACGGCTTTTGGCAAAAAAAAAATTTGGTCTAGGATTTTTTCTTCAAAAGCAAATGAACAAAAAAAAAATGTTCGGTAAGATTCTGGAAATTTTTTTAAATATCATTTGAGTGCCAAAAATCAGAAGTTATAAAATAAAGTTTATGGAATATTAAGTTTTACTAGTAGGTAAAAGTTGAGTGCTTGCTATATTTCTTGTAATTTTTTTTTTATAATTCATATTTTTTGACCTAGTATAAAATTTTTTGAGTATCTTGATATAACAATTTCTTTTCGTTTATTATTATTATTATTTTTATAATTCGAGGTGTTCGGGTCAGTTTACGCACACCATGACTAATTCCCGAACTCACTAAACACCCTACAAGCCTAATGGACAAATAAAACACCGCGTGAATGATAAACATACATAGAGAAGATCAAACACGAGTGCAGAGAAAGGAAGCAAGTCCTTACCCCCATCAGGGCAGAACTCAAGTTCCATTTCGTTTATTCTTAATAGCATTTCACGTTGATTTTTACTCACATATAAAATATCATAAAAATATTAATTTTTACACACATAGAAGATATCATAGAAACAAATAAAAAAGAAAAAAAAGGATTCCAATTTAGACGTTTACTATTTTCTAACTGTATTTAAAAATCACTATAATTTGAAATAATTTTTTATGATGTTTTTTTATTATTTTAATGTTAAAAATAAAATATATTATTTTAAAATAAAATATACTTCCAAACAATACTCTAATCCGCATAGGTTTAAAGGTGAATGCGGAAGCCCACGTACCCCAGCCCCCAATTCCGTGACGAATTAGTTTCGGACTTCGGAGCAAGCCCGTGGCAGTTTAAATAATGGCCCAATAGAGCAAGGCCTGTGTATGGAGGACTTGAAAAGAGGCAGATTAATATGTAATCAAATTAAATTAGCATCGGCCTAGGTTTAGTGGACCTAGATCTTGAGGCCTCATGACACCTCATTCTCCACTTATTTTCCTTTTATTAACTAGTATTGTATTTTAAATTATTCTTTATTTAAAAATTTATTAAAATATTTTTTTAAAATTTATTTTTAATATCAATACATTAAAAATATAAAAAAAACCATTAAAAAAATTAATATATATTTGGTAACAATAAGTATTCGAGTCAGTTTATATGTATCTTAACTAATTTTTAAAGTCTCTAAAAAATTAATAATCAGGTATTATTTTACTAGCTCTGAAATTTTATAAAACTTAAATTAATAATTTTAAAAAATAAATGTAAAATCTAACTACTTTAATTACACCCTTAAATAACTATAGAGAACATTACCAAACATCCCTGAATATCGCTATCATTGTGGTGGCTTTTTTTTTTCCGAGTGATTTGAATTTTGAATGAGAACCCTGCACTTCACTCCGAACGTGAGATATTTTCTAGTTTTTGTTACTGGTCGAGTGGTTGACTAAAAGCAAACGGACAAGAGAGAGAAAGTTGAGGTGTCTTTTTATGGCCATGTGGCGGCTGCCCGTCGAGAAGATAAGCTTTAAAGCATCTATAAGCAATTTTTTGTTCCAAAAAACAAGCAAGTCGACAATATTAGTGTATTAATTAATTAACTTAATTTACTCTTTTTTAAAAAAGAAAAAATTTCTATAATTACTAGCAGCCAAAAGTTGTGTTCATGTCTCCATGCAAGAATAAGAATACATTATTCCAAATATACATGAAAAAAATAATTTCCATACCGGCTATTTGCTTGTCGACTAGCATCGTTTGTGAGCGTTACTGCACAAAATATCATTTCACTACTGGCCACTTGCAAAACCAAACAACTTTGATTATGCAAGATACCAATATATTTATCTTTTCAAAACAAAATGATTCTAGCTACTACTAGTTACGACACCAGCCAGCCAACACGAAAATCAATTTTAGTTCTAGATGTGAGTCACCCCAACACAGGGAGATCATTATTTGTACTGTTGTACTCTTCCTCATCCATGGTGTCACAAATTGTCCTGCCCCTTGTCTCCGGCAAGCATATCACAAACAACCCACAAATCCCTATTACCATCCCAAATATCCCATATGACAGAAACCTATTTTTACTTCCAACCGCCACCAGCACCGGACTGAACATGCCCCCGAATACAAGAGATTGTCGAGCCATTGATATTGCCGAATTCCTCACACATGTAGGGAATAACTCTAGTGTGTGTATCAATGAAATGTTGAATGCTGTACATGCGCAGAAAAAAGATACCAGCTCCAGCCCCATTTGTAGATTTGCAGATGTCTCGCCCATCACAACTGAAAGGATGCTACAAACCCCACTTAGAGTGGTGAAAACAAGCAGCGAATCCTTTCGGTTTAGTTTGTCTACGAGGAAGAATGTCACTAATGAGGCTGGGAGCTCTGACAAGGCATTAAATGTGACACTCAAGTAGAGATTGAATGACAAATTTCCGAGGCCTAATGGCATGCCGTAATAAACCATTCCAATACCGAATACCACTGCCATGACAGTCAACAGTCTTCTGCAAGCCCATTTTTTCTTCAAGAGAATCTTGATTGCTGAATAAGTATCAACATTCCATGACTCTTTCCCGAATTCCAAATTTGAGAAGCTCATGAGTATGCCACTACTCCCAGCCGTAGCAATACTCTTCAGTGTAGTCACGGCTTCTTCTTTACGTCCGCGAACAAAAAGCCATCTTGGAGACTCTCGAACTAAGAAATGAACTAATATGGAGTAGAAAATTGTTGGTATTGAAGTCCATAGATAAAGAGTTCTCCAAGAGGAACCTCTATTCATATATGCAAAAGCTGGTAATGTTAAAAACCCTAGCGTGAAACAAAAGAAACCAATAACTCCAACCTGGCTTCGCCAACGTTTCCCTACAAGCTCAGTTGATAACACAAGGGCGCATGTTCCAATTGTTGCACGGCCGACACCATTAACGAATTTCAAGGCCGAGTAGATCCATATGTTGTTAGAGAAGACAGTGAATAATCCAGAGAAAGACATCGTTAGGCATGATAGAAACAGCAAATTCTTGCGACCAAGCAAGGAATCAGCAAGCGTGGCTAGCATTAGTCCTCCAATGAGGCACCCCATGAAAAATGAAGATGCGGGTAGGCCTTTGATTATTGAACTAGCACATTGAAGTCCCCATTCTGATATGATTGATGTATCCTTAGGGCTATCCCAAGCCCATGAATTTTGTGGAAGATGGCAAATGTCGGAGACTGAAGTACATGAATCACTTGTGCAGTGCCATTTTGGCTCAGCATCAGTGAAAACACTAATGAATGTTTGTTGTGCATCAAACACCCATGCAAATGACACAAGGATGGCTTGGAGGAGTTGGGCGAGCCCAAACTCTCCAATACAACGTTCAATGGTTTCATCAAGGGAGGTAGGTTGTTTTGACTCATTTGAAGAATCCGGTCGAGAGAGAAGAAGTGGTGTTGAATCTGCCATACTTTAGTTACAATCACTCAAATACCTTAATCTCATGGGTTCAAGCTTAGAGGAGAGAGGAGGTTTTATAGGGGTCTAATTGGCCCGTAATTTTTTTTTTTCTTTTTAGACTGGTCAGTCAGAAGGTCCATGATGTGTTTGAGAGTCAGTTTACTGGAATTATTTTTTTAAAAATATATTCAACTAATCATTTTTAGTATTTTTTTTTATAGCTGGGATATTATAATATCAAAAATAAAAAAAATAATATATTTTAAAGTAAAAAATATTTTTTTAAAAAATCATATTAACTTAAAATTTGGAGATTTAATTGAGTAAAATTTCAGATTTTTTTTAAGTGGAGTGTGTATATATACACATACACACACACCATAAAATACTTTAAAATAACAACATTTAATTTGTTACTAATGATTTTGGCAGAACTTAAAATATAAGAGCGGCGGAGAACAGCACACGGTATCATAACTATGTGCCAGATCAGCAACTCATAAGTGACGCCATGGATTATTCTAGACAACGGGTAGGAACATTTAACCTTCTTACCTCATTCATATATATATATATATATATATATATGAGAAAATAGACATTAAAAAAAGCAAAGGAGAAAATTTCATATAAATAAAATTAAATATAGATATTTTTATCATGATTTTTTAATAATTGTATATGTTTTTTATATTAAAATAGATTTATAAAATACATATTGATAATTAACTATAAAATATTTTTCATTATTAAACAATGCCATGTGAAAACTATTGATATTACTTACTATATTAAAATAGCTGGGTGTCAACTTATCTTGTAAAACATGTGTTTTTTATTTTTTGCATTCTTTTTATTTTCCTCATTTTATTTTTATTTTTTAATATTTATTTAATTTTGAATTTGTTTCATAAATTTTCCAGTTTGATTTCCATAAGAATATCGCAATATTAAAAAAATCAATGTATTTAATTTGTTTTTGATTTTACGAGCATCTATTTTTATTATTGTATAGCTAAGTAAAAAATAAGTTTTTAAAAATAAAATTCTTAAACTTAGTAGAGTTTATAATTTAAATTGCAGAATTGACAGATTAAACCTTGAAAATCGATTCGATAAAGTATATTTCCATTTCAATATTAAAAAAAAATATCACATTGAATTTATTTTTTAAAATCAAACCATATTTTTTTATTAGTTATCTAGGTTGTTTTAGGATTGATTAAATTTATAAAGTCATGTCAAAATAATTTTTATATAATTTCATATAGAAGATAAGATTAAAAGATTTTAAAATTGATTTATTGGATAAGTTTAATAAAAATATAAAAAAAAATCTTATATAAACTAATATTTTTTTTCTAAATGTTTTTTATTCAAGCCCGTGTAGCGCGAAATGCAAACGAGCTGGATCTAATAAATTAATTACATGTGAATATCTGAATTTGGACTAGATATTAGCTGGAAACCTATCGATTTAGAATCCATCGATTGTTCTGTGATGTGTATCCATGTCAATGTCACAGAGACCATGGGCGTGCGATTAAATTAATAATAATAATAATGGTATGCTGATCTGTGTGGTAAATATGTTACATGTGTGTCAGACTCAGGTTGATAATAATTATCAATAACTAGTACTCTCTAAAAATTGCTTTCCTTTTTAATTAAAAAAAAACAATTATTGATTTCCTTGGACAGAAGAAGATATATTGACATGTGATGATAGCAAGTATTATCCATTATAAGTATTTTTTTTCCTCTTATTTTTACTAGGTCATGTCTTTCGTAGACATCCGTTTGCAAGATTTGGAAGCTCTAATTATACATTAAAATACACATATGTTTTACACTACACACACATATATTTATAAAAGTTTTATAATAAATATCTTATAAGTTAGATATTTATAAGATATTTATATTAAATATCTTAAATATTTTTCAGATATTTATTTAAAAAAATTTAAATATGCAGAGCTTCATCTTTTTAGACAAAGATGTACATGCCAAAAAATAAAACTCATCTCTTTAGACTTCAAATCTAACACAATATAAAACTTTAAAAAGAGTTAAACAACATTTCAACATAGAGAATACTCATTATCCCCGTTACTTGTACAAACACCATACTGACTTAAACTTGAGAGTTTTTTCTTGCAGGTGTTGCTAAGCCCACTAAGTCCTCAGAGTCTAGTTTTATCAACCTATGAAAAGCGCTCTCAATCTTTCTACTAAGGATATTTTCTAGTCTCATCAATTAACACCGTGTGCAGGAAGGTTGCCCTCGAGGTAGTGAGGCCTTCAGACATCTTCTTGATGTATAATGAGAGTTATAACCGCTATTTGATCTTAACTAGACAAATGACTTTCAGTGTAATAAGTTTTCTTGTCTAACTTGGTCATTTATTTTAGTTTATCATTATTGTTTTTAATTTTCTTGTCTATGATAAATTTTCATGATATGCGTCCATTACAAAAGGTGCTGGATGATCGAAAGGAACCATGCGAGGGAGGCCATCACTCAACATAGAGCAAACTAGACTATCCTTCAATTACTAAAGGATGAGAAAGATGTTGTGAAATTAAGCCGAACGGAGGGATTTCAAAGTGTCTCATGCCTCTCTGAAGGATAACATGCAAGCTTTTGTTCTTCAACCGGGATCCACCAAAAAACAGCTTTAAGCTGCTTGTAATGAAGTAGATGCTCTGAAACAGGAGAACCTTAAGGCGAAGACCACACAAAATAGTTTGATGGTTGAGCTCCTTATTGTTAGGGAAGAAGCCTATAGCTCTTGGACGCATCTAGAGGCTTTGAGGAACTCTTTTATGGAGTTTCAAGAATGTTTTAAAGGGTTTGTAGCTTTGTTCGAGATGGTTGAAGAAAAGATCTTTCTTGCCATGTACTTCTTCAATCAATTAAGAGGAATATGAGCTAATTTCAGTGTTATTTTTCATTTACTCCTTATACCAGATTTTGTGTTAACGTGTTCTCTGCTAGAATTGCAACTACCCCGCATGAGAAATACCTTGTCGAGGAATCTAATCTAGATATCTAACTATGAGAATTTACCCTTTCTATTATTTTCAGTTTATATAAAGATATTGTATAAAAAAGAACTTTATGTATAAAAATTACTCGCAACATATTGATAAATATTTTTTTTTAACTAATCTTATGTTATTTGGCCAAAAGAATTATAAATTCGATAAATAAAGAGTCCTTAGTGTTAGGTAAATGGTCCAAAGATTTCTTTATCAACATATATTCATGACCCGTCGTGTTTTGTTGATCAATACTTTACATCTTTAATTCCATGTATTCATGACCCGTCTTCTTTTGTCAATCAATACTTTACATCTTTAATTCTATATATTCATGACCCGTCATCTTTTGTTAATCAATCAAATAATACTTTTCATCTTTAATTCCACTAACATGCTACATCTACATATTTCACGGGACCAATACACTTTAAAAAAGCAGGAAAGATTATTATGATGGCGACTTGTTTTGGCACATATTTGCCACAATTCGTGAATCTAATTATGCAAAATATGGTATCCAATCTGAAGAACCCGTGTGCGCGCAGCAGGAAATTTCATCGGCAATTCAAGTCATATTGACAAGTTAAAAAAACCAGCGACAACGGTGGTTTTCAGCTGTGGAATTCATCATGATGGGCAATTATCTCAAATGCAGTAATTGTGCAATTATCTCAAATGCAGTGATTGTGTTGCACTATAAACCATTAATAAGATAATGGTGTCGACTGTAGCTGTGAGCGGCCGCCAACATTGGTCTAGATCGGTGTCTGGTATTATATATAGATATACTTGTTTTTTTAAAAAATATATTTTACAAATATATAAAAATAATATATATTTTTTATTTTTAAAAATTATCAACAATCAAAATTATATATAAGCACACAAACTGGCTTTTGCTGAGATTCTAAAGTATGAGGTTCAGGGAAGGCCACGAGGAGACATGGTGTGCCCATAAATATCAAGTCAAGCTACGCCTACTTATCACGGTCCTATCTGTTTATGTCATGGTATGATAAATAAATAAAGATAGCTACGAGATTAGTAAACGGCAGCGCGCATCATCATCGTCATCCGTCAAAATCTCTTCTTTTTCCGGGGTTCCTGGGAAAAATGTAAACTATTCGACTTCGGAGTCAGAGTACAAATAATCTACTTTGTAAAGTTTCGAGGTTTTTGCCCCATCCACAGGGAAAGCCAACATTGATGTCACCAATTATTTCAGTTCACTTTGTGTTTATCTATATCTTTATTTAATGAATAAATAACAAAAAAAAGTGGGTTCATGTGCCCCGTCAGGAATC
>Ga0325402_1006989_pt1 | contig 10705 bp, 6 predicted proteins | sample PopdelMetagenome_22_FD_207212 | JGI IMG/M metagenome (GOLD analysis project Ga0325402, IMG submission 207212) | Populus deltoides microbial communities from Bellville, Georgia, United States - Xylem-PdKOR-R3 | ecosystem: Host-associated > Plants > Phyllosphere > Stem > Wood/Secondary xylem...
GTGATTTTGGAGTTTCGTAGGGTTTGTACTTTGTATTTACGTGTAATAAGAGGCTGCTACAGGGGAGAATAAAGCTCGACAAGCGGATTTGTTATAAATTTTTTATAGTTTTGGGTAATGTGCAGTAGGTATTTTTAAAAATATTTTTATTTAAAAATATATTAAAATATTTTTTAATTTTTTAGATTAGTATATTAAAAAAAATTAAAAAAATATATTAATTTAATATAATTTTTAATCAAGTTAATCAAACTTAGTTTTTCATCTATTTAGATTTGGATTAATTGATAATTTGTGGATGTGATATCTAATTGAAATCAATTTTGTTTTTGAATCACTTAAGGAGTTGATATTGTTAGATCTAAATGATTTAATTAATGATTTTTATTTGAAATAATATTATTTTGTTTTTTTTAAATTATCCTAAACAACATTGTTTTGTTTAATTATTTTTTTAATAAATATGGGTTAACTAGCTCAATTAATGACTCAAACCATGATTGTTGTGGTTATTTGATAAATTTAGTTTATTTTTGTAATTTTATTTATAATTTTTTTATTAAACCTGGATTAACTAGCTCAATTAATACTATTTGCTAAATTTAGTTAATTTTTGTAACTCTGTGCTTGAAATTCATTGATTGCCTATTTTATAACTTTTTAAGAAAAAAAAGCTTTCAACGGTTATCATTGATTGTTTAATATTTTTTATATATTTGATTTTGGTTGTTAAGAGTTTGTTTTATATTATGATAGACGATGTTTTTACTTGAAAATATATTAAAATATTTTTTTATAATTATTTTTATTTTTAACATCATCATATTAAAATCATTAAAAATATTAAAAAATATCAATTTAATATTTTTTTAATACAAATACATTTTTAAAATACACGTATAATATCAAACATGCACATGTCCCACTAAAAAAAAGTCAAATTGAGAATTAAAATTCTATTAAAAAAGTTTAGAGGTTCAAATCTTAGAAATAATGGGTCTAAAATTAGGTTTGGCAGGATATCCTTCAAAACTTGAAGCATGAATACAATACAATAATGGAGTTATAAATCTGAGCATAAGCATCATGGGTGTTGGTAGAGATAATCAATTCAGGAGAAAATGTTTAAGAAAAAGGAATAAAAGAGGGAATGTTCAGGATTGTAATTGCGGTTATTTTTTAAAATATTTTTATTTTAAAATAAATTAAAATAATAATTTTTTATTTTTTAAAAATTAATTTTAATATCAATATATTAAAATAATTTGAAAACATCAAATAATATTAATGTAAAATAAATTAAATAAATTAAAAAATATTTTTAAAATACAAAAATAAACAAACATCCCGAACCTAAAATAATGCAATGAATCCAAAAATTATAAATTATAAATTATGAAACCCAGCATTCTTGGCCATCAATCAATCAAAGCCGCCCCAATAGGTGAAGATCTGATCCACATTTAACACGGCTAGTTCCAATCATACTAGGATACTTCCTAAATGGGACCCAAATCCCATTTTGATTATTAGAATCATTGGTGGAAAAATCAATGATGGGATAGAAAAAAGCGGGAGTTTTTTGGATTTTAGAAGAGAGTTGATAGTTACATGGTACCGTTTGAAAGTTAAAATTTTTAAATATATTAAATTGTTTTGATATATTGATTTAAAAAATAATTTTAAAATATAAAAAATATTTTAAAAAGTTGTACTGGATTTGGTTCTGTAATTATATTTAATTTATTTTTTTATATTTTATAAATTATAAACTTAATTAATTTAATGTTTTTAGATTTAAATGAGTTTGATATATTAGATTGGACTAAATTTTTATGTGAATATTATAAATATTCACCTATTAGACTTGTATTACCTCTATCATGTAATGTAAGTACTATAATATCTTTAATATTAGATCTAATTTTTATATTTTACATTATTATTAAATTTTAATTATTTTTCATTTCACTCCAACAAAAAAAAACAAATCATTTCTTTTTACATTAACAGAAATCTAATAAAAAGCTTACTAGCAAGAATTTTAAAGCTAAAACATTTGTAAATAAAATAAAAATAAATATTTAATCCACAAATTATCAATATAAAGATAAAATTAGTATAATGTATACGAGCTTGGGCCGGTTTGATCGGGTTTTAAAAACTAAACCTGCCACTTGACCTGTAATAAAAATAAAAGGAGACATTCACTTGTTAGGAGAGAGAAAAGAAAGTAGAAAAATCAAATGACCACTGATAATAATCCGACTACCGTAAGCTGTCACGTGCTACTCCACATGGGAGAGGACATGGTGGCGCATCTAGGAAAATAGTGAAAATCCAATTTTTCCCACCGAGTGGCGTCATGCATGCCACCTAAATAGAGCAAACGCCACCCACTTGCTTATGCATGTCAACACGCGACCAACTTTTCTCATTAAAAAAATCAAAAATAATGTGAAAATATCATAATACACCCCATGATCTTGGCAATTACATAAAATACTCATATGATAATACAAAAATACCCTCAAATGCAAACTTTATTTTTTTATCGTTTTCAAGGTTAAAGGTGTATTTTCACCGTATAACAATGTTTTGACCATAAGGGCAAATAACTATTTTTGTTGTTAAGAAGCATGTGAAAAGTCAAGAAAGTCTTTAGTTAATATTTCTATATTTCATTGATTTTAAAGGTAAAAAAGTATTTTTACCGTGTTAGGAAATTTAAAAAACATATAAACACTCTTATAAATTTTTTTAATGAGTAATGGTCAGTAAAAAAAACAAAACACCTCAATCCTCATGGCTTCATTTTTTTGACAGGTGGAATACATGCATAACTGTAGGAGATAAATAACAGAATCAATAATTGTTCAATAACTGATTCTGTTAGAAAACTGTTTTGTTAGCAATTGTAATGCTAACAGAAACTGCACATATTATATTTCTTTTTGTTTCATTTACTATTGTAAGGCTATATATAGCCAAGTTCATTCAATAAGCAAAGAGGCAAAAATATAGAGAGTTACAAAGCTTTGCTTTGTCATTGATCAAAGATTTCTCAACAATTGGTATCAGAGCCGCAGCTTTGAACCATCCAAACACAGAGTGCAAGAGAGATGTCTAGCGAAGGAAATTTTGTGCAGCCTTCCATTCCCCGGTTTGATGGTCACTATGACCATTGGAGCATGCTTATGGAAAATTTCCTACGTTCAAAGGAATTCTGGGGACTGGTAGAGATTAGCTATGATGAGCCAGCAAGTGGACTTGTGCAAATGGATGCGCAAAGGAAGAAGATGGATGAGCTGAAACTAAAGGATCTCAAAGTAAAGAATTATCTCTTCCAAGCCTTAAATTGCACAGTTCTTAACACAATTCTAAAGAAGGATATAGCCAAAGATATTTAGGATGCCATGAAGAAAAGATTTGAAGGAAATGCAAGAGTCAAGAAGTCTATCTTCAAGGACTACGATGAGAATTTGAAACTTTGGATATGAAATTCAATGAAGGAGTAACAAAACACTTTTCTAGAGTCATGATAGTAGCAAACAAGATGAGAGCCTATGGAGAAGAGATGGAGGATGTGAAAATTGTAGAGAAAATTCTTCGCACCCTCATAGAAAAATTTAACTACATTGTCTGCTGCATAGAAGAGTCAAAAGACATTGACAAACTTTCTGTGGATGACCTTCAAAGCTCATTAATTGTGCATGAGCAGAAGTTTTAGAAAAATCATGATGAAGAACAAGTTTTGAAGGTTACTCTGGAAGAAGGGAAAGGCAAAGGACGAGGCAGGACTACTTATAAGGGTAGAGGAAGAGGAAGGGGCAGCGGTATCAACAATTTCAACAAAGCCATAGTTGAATGCTATCGATGCCATAGACGAGGCCATTTCCAGTATGAGTGCCCTTTTTGGAACAAAGAAGTTAACTATGCCAAGGATATTGACGAGGAAGAGGAGATGTTGCTAATGTCCTATGTAGAAGAAAACAGAGCTAAAGGAAAAGATGCATGGTTCCTTGATTCAGGATGCTCAAACCATATGTGTGGAGATAGAACCATGTTCAGTTGGCTTGATGACAGTTTTTGGCAACTGGTAAGGTTAAGAAACAACACCAAAATGAATGTGATGGGCAAAGAAAGTGTAAAGCTGCATTTGAATGGAATAAACCTTACTGTGACTAAAGTATATTATGTACCTGAACTCAAGAACAATCTCTTGAGCGTAGGGCAATTTCAAGAGAAGGGTTTGGCAATTTTGATCCAAGAAGGAGTATGCAAAATCTATTATCCTCATAAAGGTTTAATCATTAAAACAAACATGAGTGCCAACGGAATGTTCATTCTATTATCTAAATCACAAGAGACATCTTAGCAACAACACGATGAGTGCTTTCACACATACTCGCAAAGCCAGCAGAATCTATCACAACTTTGGCATCACAGATATGGACATCTAAGCTATAAAGGCTTAAGAACACTGCAGAGCAAGAAAATGGTACGTGGCCTTCCCTTATTTACTGTCTCAGATGAATTGTGCACAAACTGTATCATGGGGAAGCATCACCGTGATTCTATACCAAGGAAGAGTTCTTGGAGAGCAAGTCAGGTATTAAGTCTCATCCATGCAGACATTTGTGGACCAATTACTCCCATGTCCTGTGGAAACAAAAAATACACACTTTGTTTTATAGATGACTGCAGCAGAAAGTCATAGATATATTTCCTGCTTGAAAAATTAGAAGCACTGAGTCATTTCAAGTGCTTTAAGAAAATGGTGGAGAATGAAACAGGCCTATCTATCAAGTGTCTTTGAACAGATAGAGAAGGCGAGTTCACTTCACTTGAATTCAACAAATTCTGTGAACAACATGGCATTAAGCGGCAACTAACGACTGCTTACACCCCTCAACAAAATGGTGTAGCTGAATGAAAGAATAGAACAGTAATGAACATGGTTCATGCAATACTATATGAAAAGAAAGTTCCAAGAACACTTTGGGAAGAGGCAGTGAACTGGAGCAACTATGTGTTGAATAGATGTCCAACCTTAATGGTCAAAAACATCACACCAGCAGAGGCATGGAATGGAATTAAGCCTTCTGTTGATCATTTTCGTGTCTTTGGATGCATAACACATGTTCATGTGCTAGAGGTACAAAGAACTAAACTTGACAATAGAAGTGTTAAGTGTATACTTCTGGGTGTTAGTGAGGAATCCAAGGGCTATAGACTATTCAACCCGATTACAAAAAAGGTAGTGATAAGTAGAGATGTGATATTTGAAGAGGAGAAACAATGGGATTGGGATGAGAACTTTAAAAAGCAGATGTTAGTGGACTTAGAATAAGGAGATAGTGATGGAGAAGGAGTAGATGGTGTTAATGATAAAGACACTGAACATGAGGATAATTGTAGTGAGGATAATGAGGGAAATGCAAGCATTGAACAGAGAGACATTGAAGCTAATGAGGGAGATGTATGCACTGATAATAGAAACAATGAAGATAATGAAGGAGGTACAAGAATGAGAAATCCTCCTACATAGATGAAGGATTATGTTACTAGGGAGAGCCTCGGTTCTCTTGAAGATGAAGATTTGGCTATGATAATGTCAAGTGATCCATTGCATTATGAAGAAGCAGTGACAGATGCAAACTGGAGATTGGCTATGGACAAAGAAATCAAGTCCATAGAGAAGAATAAGACATGGATATTAGTTACATTACTTGCTGAAGTCAAGAAAATTGGTGTGAAATGGATTTATAAAACCAAGTATAATGAACATGGAGAGTTTGAGAAGCACAAAACACGTTTAGTGGCTAAAGGTTACACACAAAAGCATGGAATAGATTATACAGAAGTATATGCTCCGGTGGCAAGAATTGAAACTGTAAGGATGATAGTGGCTCTAGCAGTTCAAAGAAACTGGAATATTTTTCAGATGGATGTGAAGTCAGCTTTCCTCCATGATGAACTTAATGAAAATATGTATATTGAACAACCAAAGGGCTATGAGGTTAAGGGAAGTGAGGACAAAGTCTACAAGCTGCATAAGGCACAGGTTAAGGAAGTGAGGACAAAGTCTACAAGCTGCATAAGGCACTATAGGCCTAAAACAAGCTCCATGAGCTTGGTTCAGTCGTATGGAAAATTACTTTATCAATGAGGGTTTTGAAAAATATCCAAATGAGCAGACACTCTTCACCAAACAGAGCAAAAAAGGTAAAATGCTTATTGCAAGTGTTTATGTCGATGATTTAATATACACTGGTGATGATGAAGAGATGATAAGTAGTTTCAAGTATTCAATGATGCAAGTGTTTGAGATGACTGATTTGGGAAAAATGAAGTTCTTTCTTGGCATTGAAGTATCACAACAAGGTGATGGTATCTTCATCTGCCAAAAGAAATATGCACTCGAGATTTTGAAGCGATTTGGAATGATAGAAAGTCGTGAAGTCAATAACCCGATTGTTCCAGGTTCCAAGCTAAGCAAGGATGCAGATGGAGTTGTAGTTGATGAATCATTTTACAAACAAATCATAAGGAGCCTCATGTATCTCACCTCAACTCGTCCAGACTTAGTTTACAATATAAATTTAATTAGCAGATATATGGCTAGACCTACAGACCTACACCTACAAGCTGCTAAGAGGATATTGAGATACCTAAAGGGTACTTTCGATTATGGAATTATGTACAAGAAGAGGAGCTCAAATGACTTGATTACTTACACCAACAGTGACTATGCTGGTGATTTAAATGATCGAAAGAGCACTTCATGTTACATCTTTTTGTTAAGTTCAGGGGCAGTGTCTTGGTTATCAAAGAAACAGTCAATTGTCACATTGTCAACAACAGCTGCAGGGTGTGCAAGTCAAGTGGTGTGGATAAAAAGGGTTTTGAATCAACTGGGACATGTTCAGAAGAAGAGTACCATAGTTATGTGTGACAATAGCTCCACTATTAAATTGTCAAAGAATCTTGTCATGTATGGGAGAAGCAAGCATATTGATGTTCGTTTCCATTTCTTAAGAGAACTTGTTAACGATGGAATTATTGAACTGCTGCATTGTGGAACAGAAGAACAAACTGTAGATGTCATGACAAAACCATTGAAGCTGGAATCCTTCCAGAAGTTCAGAAGTCAGATGGGAATGTGTAGAGCTATTAAACTAAACTATCTATGTATCACAATTAGTTTAGAGGAAGAATTGACAGGTGAAATACGTGCATAACTGTAGGAGATAAATAACAGAATCAATAACTGTTCAATAACTGATTCTGTTAGGAAACCGTTTTGTTAGCAACTGTAATGCTAACATAAACTGCAGACATTATATTTATTTTGTTTCATTTACTATTATATAGCCAAGTTCATTCAATAAGAGAGGCAAAAATACATAGAGTTACAAAGCTTTGCTTTGTCATTCATCAAAGATTTCTCAACATTTTTTTCCATTAAAAATTAACATGATAATTTCAGTATAACAATCCAGAATAAATGGTGTCTCGAGCTGCAATGAAACACGCTAGGATTTTGGAGTTTTTGTTAATAATACAACAATATGGTTTTTAAACGCCCCTAGTTTTTGAAAAGTGGAAAAGTACATGGGAAATGCCGAGTAATGGGAGATGGGCACTCCCTTGAGGGAGGATGAGGGAATGTGGGGAGAGACAAGGCATGCCCCAGTCACTTATGAAGGCAGCCAGCAGCAGTCTAGTGGGGTTTTTGTGATATTATAAAAAGAATACAAAAGACGCAAGCGTGAAACCGAAGTTAAAATGAGAAGCACATGGTATTCATTATGCTTGACTCACTCCCTTCTGCTCCTTCTGCTTGCTTTCTCTGTACTAAAACGTGCTCTTTGAAACTTGTTTCCAGCTGTGGATCATGCTCCTCTACCACTGTTGCTTCTCAAGAAATACAATTAAACATGGAATGGTAATGTAACACTGATTCAAATCATATGTTGTTTGCATTCATCCGAGTTGTTTTAGGTTAGAAAATAAAAATATCATTTGTTTTTACTATGGTGGTATAAAAAAAAAAAACCCGGTCTTGGATCGGTTGATTCAGGCTCTAGATCACGAGCAGGATTTTGTAACTGTGGATCAAAGAAATATAGAGAATCCTGAAACAAATTATTCAAAGCTAGTAATGTTTGAATAAAATCCAGGTCTTAATCAGGTTATTTCGTCAACTAAATTAGTGAGATGAAACTCATGGCATGTGCTATAGATACACTGTTTATTGATGATAAATTGCTAATATTCTAGCACTTCTCTCAAATTTCTTTGAGAAAAGATTGAACCTCACAGAAGCGGGAGGAGCTGACCCGAGATTTTCACCTACCATCCTAAGGCTCTATCGCCCAGGCCAGGCCTAGTCCATTGATAAACGCTACCCAACTTATTCTTGTTCATCATCTTTTACCTGGGATTTGGCCCAAATCAGTCATTCTTGAAGAACATTACACAATAATCCAACAGAATCTGTGTATGGGGCCATTATAAACTACTAAGCCCAACCAAGCTTTCTGAGCAATATCAGAAAAAGTTCTATCCACGTCCTCACACCATGGCATGAGTTTGCTCATTTGTGATTTGCAGATCCAATGATTTCTTCTCGGTGCTGCCTTCCTCTGCTCTCTCCAAGCAAGCTTGATCTCATGAATTGGTGGGGTTGCCTGGATTCTTCATTGTTTCTTGGTGAGTGATTAATATAAAAGCCTTCGTGATTGAGATTGAAGCATGGAAAGCTTGAGAAAGTGAGAAATAAGGAAGTATGGCCTCATTGGCTAGTGACCACATTTGTGACAAGTGAGAGATGTTAGAGACTAGAGTGTGGATTTATCTTTCCCAAAAAAAGAAAGGACGAGGAAATAAATTGTGGGAACCTCGTCAATTCACTTATATATATATATATTAGTTTGCTTCATTGCTTAGAGTTTATGTTTGCCCACTCACAATATTTATTTTTTCATTTGCCTTATAGATTACAGAGGAAACTATGGGAATTGTTATATCTATCATTATTTTAAAACCTGAGGAGTTGACATGGAGTAGAGTTCAGATCACAAATAAATAAAAAGGGTCATCCAATCAATCAAAAATAAAAAAATAATTTTTTTAAAAATAAATTAAAAACAAACAAGCTAACATGTCAATGGTTAGGTTTATTGATTAAGAAAGTGTTTAAGATAATGATAATAATTATTTTTAAAATGTTTTTTACTTGAAATTATATTAAAATAATATTTTTTAAATTATTTTTAATATTAATATATTAATTTCAAAACTCGACAAAACTCCAGTTAAAATGCCCTGAAAACATAACTAGTGTGTTTGAGGTACAGAAGACTACATTTAAGATGTAACTCGAAAGTACAAATGAGATTTATTATGTAAACAAAAAGAAGTACAAATGGGATTCAAATGCCAACTTTCACTTTAAAAAGATTCTCTTTATAAGAAATCATTATTTTTAGTATCACATGTTACCTCCTCAACACCCAAAAAAAAAAAAAAAAATTGATTTTCACCTACTAACACTCAAAACATCAATCTCACAAACAATACTCTTATTGTAATATTCATGGGAAAGTTTGGTATTTTAATATTTATTAAACTTTTAATTTTAATTTTTTTAATTAACATGGGTGTCCGAACCAGCTTACACGCACCTCAATTAAGAGCGTGTTTGGCAGTGTGGTTGCGAGTGTTTTTCAAATAACTTTTCGTGCCAAAATGCATGCTAATGATTTTTTTTATTTTTTAAAAATCATTTTTGATATTAGCACAACAAAACGATCTAAAACGTACAAATCATATTAAATTTTAACAAAAAAAAAATTTCAAATTTTTTGGGAACGCAGGTTGAACCGCGTTCCCAAACACTGCCTAATCCCACAGGCTTTAAAGTTAACGACCATATAAACCTCTAGTGGTTATCATATTATCAATTACAGGGCTCGAATCTGAGATCACAGAGAAAACAAATCTCTTAGAGCCTGTTTGACTCTGCGGTTCAACCTGCTTTTGATCGAATTTCAAATTTTTTTTTGCTAAAATTGAGTGCGGTTTGTACTTTTTGGATCGTTTTGATGTGCTGATGTCAAAAATGATTTTTAAAAAATAAAAAAAAATCATTGGCATGTATTTCGGCACGAAAAGCTATTTAAAAAGCAACCACTACCACACTGCCAAATACTCTCTTAGTCCCAACCTCTTACTACTGAACCATCTACTAAATGATTTTTAATTTCAAATTTTAATTTAATTATCATAAATGAGCTATGTATATATCTTGAATCATTCATTTATAAATCTTCAAATTGAAAATTCTAAGTATTACAACAATCAATCAATTAAATTAACAAACCTTGTCTTAAAAAACACATCCTCCATTAAAATAAAGATTAAAGACAACATTATCCAAAATAATTGATGCCATGATATGTGTAGACTTGTAAAGGGATAAACTTGGAAGACAAAACCCCCAAACATCAAGAGATTCCTTCCATATGACTCTTACATTACAACTCACTTGCAAAAAAAAAACAAAGGTTTTTTTTTTTCTTCAAAAGGTTCTCGAAAAAGCAATCAATAAAATCAACCCAAAGGCAAAGACACAACGAACCCGCCTTTATATCCTCCTTTCCCATTCCTTCCTCCTCAATCCCCTCTCCCCTTAAGA
>Ga0325402_1006991_pt1 | contig 10704 bp, 7 predicted proteins | sample PopdelMetagenome_22_FD_207212 | JGI IMG/M metagenome (GOLD analysis project Ga0325402, IMG submission 207212) | Populus deltoides microbial communities from Bellville, Georgia, United States - Xylem-PdKOR-R3 | ecosystem: Host-associated > Plants > Phyllosphere > Stem > Wood/Secondary xylem...
AAAAACACACATCTATATATATATATATATATATATATATATATATATATATATATATATATATATATATAAAGAAGACTTACTACTGAAGAGGTCGACTGTAACGGTTTGGGAGGCGAATTTTCCAAACCAAGCAGCCTACTCCAATTCGGGCTATCCTTCTCCGCTTCCGCTAAAATCTGTCTCTCAAGCTCAAAATCAAACTGAAAACTACTCCGCGGAATCTCCACTGTTTGTGGTGTCAATTGTGGCTATAACGCAAATCAAGACATTAAACAACAGATTAACAAAAATAAAAATAAAATAATCATCAATTAATTAAAAAAAGAAAGAAAGAAAAACATTACTGGAGGAGTGATGCGGTATTCCGGTTTTATCATAACCCGAATCCCTAATCCTGCTGCAATCAATCAACAAATCAAATTTACAAATTAACTAATTGATTGATTAAAATGATCAAATACTGGTTATCAAGATCATGTGAGTTTACTTACAGGAAGGAGAGGAGGGGGCTTGCTGAGTGAAAGAATGGTGGCGGGGTGCGTGAGGGATTACGGTGTGACCAGGTTGATTCACTGTTGGATAGAGAGAAGGCGGTCCGTACATCGGATGGCTAGGTTGTGGTGCTGTTGACGGCGTCGATGATCTGTGCATCGTCGATGGTGTGTCGTACGGTGAGCTTGTTCTGTTTCTGAAATCGTAGTCCATTGTTGAGAGAGAGAAGTGAAGGGGGGGAGAGAAGAAGCGGAGAGAGGAAGCGAAGAAGAAAATGGAGGAGGAGGATGACGTGTTTGAGGTTAGTTTGTTTTGAAGGTTAAGATTATTCTAAGATGGGTTGAGAAATTATGTTATTGGTGGGCTTTTTGTGGTTCAATACTGGGCTTATTTGCTTTTAACTTTTGAGCTTGTTGAAGCCCATTGAGCTTCACTTTTTGAAATTATCAACTAGATAAGTTTAACTAAGGTCCAGCATTAAAATAACGAATATTGCTAGTGTTTTTTTAAAAACATTTTGTTTACCGGTAACTTTTACCCACAAAGAGTAAATTCTCTTCTTCTCGAACATTAGATAGGAAATCTCCATCATTCATGAATGAGAAATTATTATTATTATTATTTATCATCAATTTTTAAAATAGAAATGATAATAGGAACATAATTATTGAATCAAGCCCGATTTAATATGATTATTTAATAATAACTATGTTGTTTTAAAAAAAACTATTTTAAGAGATAGGCTAGATTAACAGTAAAAATAATTTTTATTTAACTTTCTGATTAACTAGAAAATTTGTAGCCAACTAAAAAAAATAAACAAAAAATTAGCATTTATTCAATCAAATTCAAAGGAATAGAAAATATTTATGATAAATGGCAATATTATTACTATCAATGTATTTGTAAATAATTTTAAATAATCATTCATGTAACTAAGCAATATAAATAATAAAATTAATCTAGAATTCCAATTATAATATAACAAGTTAAAATTTTGCCTTAAAATCCATCCCTTGATACTCAACTTATTTTATAATTGCTTTGATTTACATTTTTTTTCCTTAAATGATTTTGTAAGAATAGAAAGGCTTCAAGAACTTAATAGCGACATCATTTCTCAATAACCAAACAAAAAATAGAGAGAGAAATTTTTGAAATGGAAATTAATAAATAAATAAATAAATAATGAAAAGGGAAAGGAGGAGAGAAATAATTGAAAGAAGAGGAGAACCAAGAGAAGCTTACGAGGAGAGAGACAGGGGAGAGTTGACGGAGAGATAATCCGAGGTTGCAGATGTGGGATTTTTCTCTTTTCTTTTTATTTATCATGTGATATTTTGGACTTTGCTATTAGGGTCTTCTTATAAGTGTTTTTTTTTAAGGTTTTTTAAAGTATTTTTTATTTTAAAATATATTAAAATAATATTTTTTGAATTTATTTTTTATATTAATACTAGAACTGAAAAAAAAAATTAAAGCTAAAACTAAAAAAAATTGTTTTTAAAACACGGTTATACTAAAAGATTTAGGTTTTATCATCTTTCTTCCTTCATTTTCCTTCTCTCCTCCGGCCAATCTGTTCGCTCCTGGTTTATCGTCTCTCTTCTCGTTTTACGATATGTTTGGTGAGAGTGTTTTTTATTTATCGTATCGGGATTTTTTCCTTTATTGGCGATATATCGTTGACACCGTGTTCCACCCGTATCTCGACACGTCAGTACCAATTTAAAGTTCAAGTCGTTAAAAATGCAACGCTGGAAGCTACTCTTTTTATCAGAGCCTGGTTTCGATCCAGGGACCTGTGGGTTATGGGCCCACCACGCTTCCGCTGCGCCACTCTGATCTGTTGATAGTAGTATCCAAAATAATTTATTTAAACATTTAATTCTGCGAAATTTACCACATCGTAAATTTGGCCCCTGTTTACAAGTCAGGGAAAGGAAGAGAGCAATAGAAAAGTGATGATTTAGAGTGTCTTTGGTATTGCTGTTGTTGTTGTGGTTGCGGTTGGAAAAAAGTGATATTTTTAAAAGGTACTTTTTCTGTGGTTTGTGTATATAATTTGAGTGTTTGGTTAAAAGTGTGGTTTGACTTTATTGTTGTTAAAAACATGTTTGATTAAACATGTGGTTGCGGTTGCTTTGGTACACAAAATGATGAAAAATGACATAAATAAAAGAATTCTTTGTGTTAAGAGAAAATAAAACATTTTGTCCACATAAATACTAGCAACATAAGAAAAGCGTGATTTGTTATTACAATTAAACATTATTGCCCCATCAAACTATTTGCAATGCCATCACGAATATAATCCATACGCGACGCACTCTGGTGTCCAGTTCTTTGTGATTGTGGAACGACATCGGGAAAAATATCTGGAGGAACGAAATCAGGATGGCTATCAAACTTGTTGAATGCAACATCTTGGCCTGACATCCGTCGAATATAGTTGTGCAGCGCCATTGATGCGACAACAATTTTAACCTGTGATTTGTAAGGAAACTCAGGCATGGTTTGCAAGATTCGCCATCTTTTCTTCCAAACTCCAAATGTACGTTCGATAACACATCGTAATGATGAATGGACTCGGTTGAATAGTTCCTCCCGACTTCGCGGTTGCCCTCGTCGCTGAAATTCTGGAAGATGATATCTTTCCCCTCTATATGGACCCAAGTAACCATATTCATTCGGATATCCCGAATCAACGAGATAATACTTCCCTGCATAAATGTACTAATTGTTTAACGCTTACAAAATACTTCATACAAAAAGAAATTAGACTAGCTGAACAACAACCATAATTTTTTTTGGGTTAATACCTTCCGGTGGCCGCAGAAATTGTATGTTTGTATTTCCAATCGCCTCATAAAATATTCTTGTATCGTGAGCACTACCTTCCCACCCAGCCCAAACAAATGTAAATTGCATGTCAAAGCTACATGTTGCCATTATATTTTGCGTCAGTATACCTTTTCTACCAATAAATGGTATTTGAATTTCTTGTGAAACACATGCACGTACATGTGTTCCATCAATCGCTCCAATGCAATTCTACAAAAACAAAAAATTTGTTGCCGAAGCAATTTAATTACACTTAAATATTTGATTGTAACCTTTTGAAATATTTAACTACCTGTACAGAGTATTGCTTACCTTCAAATAGGGCATGTATCTCGAATTCATTTCAATTTCCAATGGTGTTGTTGTGAATTCCGGATCTACTGGTCTAATGAAATCAGCTGCTAGCAAGCACACTGAACGAAGAACCTCTTTGAAATTTCTGGAAATTGTTTCACCTGAATGCTGAAAACGCTCTTGCACCTCTCTATTTGAAGCACCTAGAGCTAAAGTGTAGAGAAACATGCCTACTTTCTCAATAACACTCATCCGTCTAGACGATTTCAACCTGTACATCGTTTCCAACTCTAAAGTCAAACTCTTCAATGTGTCCGCATCCATCCGAAACATGTTCATACAACGCATCCAATGCCTATTTAAAATTTCCGTCAACCATCGCATGCCAGTGTTGTATGAATTCATACATGGCTCTTTGTAAATATACGTATTGTAATACATCGTCAGTGCTCCAGCAGTGCATATGACTAATTTAGTTCGATCACACTCTCTAAGCCAGAATAAATCACCATTGTCATTGTCATCCTGTTGATTTAGGTCGTAGTCCTGAACCTCACTGTTATAGTTCCCATAACCATAACCGACACTACCTCCAAAACCACTTACTGAACTTGTACCAGCAAACCCATCCGACACATATCAACCAATATTATTCATAACATTTTCATAATGGTCATCAAAAAGCGCATTAAACCAATTCGGATCCATATCTACAAACACAACTTAATATCAATTTCCAACCTGCACAGTATCGGTAAATAATACATGTTCATTGAATAATATTTTTTTATTTGTTGTGTCGTTAATGACGATCTTAACACAAAACATTTATGGTTGATGAAGCGCTAAATATCGAACATCTTTAACTTATACGTAACTCATTCAATATTTTTCAACAAAATAATAATTGTAATTTTCAACCTGCAACGTAACGGTAACATGACAGTTTTCACTGCGTAATTTATTTACATTATTTTAAACATTAATGGCGACATTAACTTATCCCAAAACATCTTCATTGCAGCAATCCCTAATAATCGAACTTATTTACGGCGAAATTAATTTAAGCAAAAAACATTTAAATTGAAGCAACCCCAACGAATCACACACATTTTACTTATAAGTAATGCATTCAATATTTTACAGTACAAACTTAAATTCAACCCTCAAAACAGTGTTTATACACGTTGGCATGCTTGAAATATGTGGTGGGTGGCAGGCCATTAAGGTTTCATGAGGAAAAAAAACTAAAGATAAGGGACTGTTGTATAAATAGGAAAAAACAAAAAATAAACTTGCTTTATTTACAATAATAGCAGCCCTATCAGATTTACCATCTAAATTTGATAACAAAACATAAAGATAAAGCTGTATTAACTAAAAAACAGCCCTAAAATCAACAACTAACCTTCTAAAGTCAATGAAGTTGACGTTGCAGTGTAAAAACAACAACAAAACCTCCTGAAAACAGCCCTCAATACACGTGGGAATGCTTGCAAAATTTATGGCCAGCCAATGAAAATGCTTTGGAATGATAATGCATTTTAAATAGAAACACACACACAGCACAAACCAACATACATTTACTGCCATACCCATCAGCAAACCAGTATTTGTACCATGACCAACCATTCAACCCAGCAACTGTCATTCAACCCACAATCAAACATTCAAGTAAGGAACAATAATTCATGGCTGTAGCAGCAATTCAAGTCAATTAACATTCAACCAATCAGCTGTCATTCAACTCATAAAAAACCATGAAATCCCTCAAGTTACAATATGAAATTCAAGGCTGAAAAAGCAAACTGAACACAAAGTGTTCCAGCCATTCAAACTAGGCTATAGAAGTCAACATGAAACATACAATTACAGCTTGTAAAAGGTACAAAAATAGCTGTTAAAAACATCTCAAACATAACCAATAAGCCAACAACTAAAAATACAAAGGAATTGCTCAACATATGATACGTTACAAGTTAAGAAACCTGGGAAAAAACAGCAAAGGCATAACCGTTTGCATCAACCATTTGGCAATTCTACAGCCGCAGCAACACCTCATGCACCTAACCTTTTTGTGGACTTTTAACTGTGAGAAAACACATAACCATACAACATGTTAACGGCTCATTGGCATACAAATCAAACATTAGAAGTGTGCTAAACATTCAAAAACACTTGAAATATGAAATGCATGCAATAATTACCAAAACATATGACACAACAAAATTTAATTGTTGCGACATATAACACAAAATAACATACATAACTGTTATTTTTCCCTAAAGCAAATGTAAACTTACTTCAAGGTCTGTAGGTTGCCCTTCGATCGAACATTAATTTCAGCCACTGAAATTTTCGGTCCATATCACCAATTGCTGCCCACATTTCCCTCCTACTTCTAACCATGAAAAACTCAGTTGCAAAACAATACAGCTCACTGTCGAACACCACTTCCTCAATGGAGTGAAACTCCTTCATCACTTCTTCTATGCTACATCGTTTTTTATCAAAAACAGTTGACGTGCATTCACTCTTGGTAGACACACTATCAACTAACTTATCTAATCGCGCAAACAAATGCGATCCCCTTCCGGCACCCCTTTTTTTTAAATTTTATTGGGAACTTTGTTGCACACCTTTTCTCTTCCTATTACTACCAGTGGGATTGCTTGTGCTGTTGGAAAAATTGACACCAGCCACCATATTATTGACATCGGCAACAAAATTTGGTAGACTATCCTCCTCAGAATCTCCACTACCTTCCTGCAGCTCAGGGTCCTCATTTACTGCGTTAGTTTGCCTTTGACCGACACTATCTTCATCAGAATTCAGACCCTGTGATGGAGCCCAAGCATACTGACCGGTAACAACAGTGTTTGTAAATATGATATCATATTTACTACACAATGTTGGATCGATGCCAACATGCCTAAACTTTCTTGCTCCGCGTATCTCCTACAACAAAGGGACAATGAAGAAAAAAATGCATAAAAAATGATGTAAAAGCACGCAATCAAACAATTTATTACAGCTCTAAACATACTAAAAAAACAGACCTGGTTTTTAGCTTTCCACCATTCATCAGGAGCCGCAATTGTTCCTAGTTCAGCACTCCATCCTACTCCTGTTTCGGAAATCAACTTTTTTCATATTCTCTAATCTTTTTTAATTCCGTCCCACTTATTCTTTAATTGTGCTTTCGTTAATGCATGGCCAGTTTGATCCTTAAAGCAATTCATAACATATTTCCACCTAACTTTGTCGAAATGTGTGTTGGGTCGCATACCTTGCTCAATTGCTTTAATACATATGTCACAAAAAGCGTGCAACATCTCTCTAGTCCAACAAGCCTTATCTTGTGATTGAGAATCGTCCATGTTCTCGGCTAAAATGTTTTGTCTAATATACAATTAACAGGTTAATTTCAATTGCCACTCTAAACTAATAAACCGGTGCAAAAGAAACTCTTAATTTCCACAACACCAATATCCACATATTGAAAAATCCTATGCTCTCTTCTTTCCTAAGAAAAAAAGACCATCCCCTTTTCACATTCCGCACTCCGCAATCACATCCTTTATGTTTGACAAAATCCTATAATTTTTATCCTGTCCCAGTTGATCAAAAAAAAATTTTGCAGCAATTCTAGCTAACATAAAGTACTACTCCACTCTCTTCAAACCTTCCCTTGACAGCAATGAATAACCTTTTCTTGATTAAATTTACTAATTTAAATAAAAAACAAAGAATCATTCTAGTAATGCTAAACCAAATTTAGCAGAGACAATGAAGGTAATGACTAGCTAGCTCCCATTTAAATAAAAAATCCACATCAAAACCAAAGTCTTTAACACGACAGCACATATATTTGTGACTAGCTATGCATAACAGCGTAAGGAAATGTTAATATTTTGATGGTTTCACACCACGCACAGCCAAAAGCACATGTAAAAAGAGAATTAGAGATATAAAGTAACTGTGCAACCGAAACAGACCAACTAACCTTGAATTTTCTTGTGCAACCGAGACAGAGATTGGTAAGATGCTTGTGCTTGAGCTTTCCAAGAGGCTGATTTCGAAGCTCTCTTTGGTTCCGGCAAAGAAAACACACAGCAAGAGACAATTTTGGTTAGAGAAAACAGTTTGTTTTAGCTGATAAGGCAAGATCTATACATTTTTTTAGGTCAAGTGCGAATAAAATTACCTGGTTCAGTGCGTGTTTTCTTCAACCGTGAAAGGAGCTCATCATGGCAGCAGATCGGTGGCAGATGGGCTTGATCTACACTCGGCTACAAACACTGGTGACACTCTGTGTGAGAGAATGGACAAAGAGTGTGTGTACTGAAAGCGCGATGAGGAGTACTGATTTTTTTAGAAGAGGGCAGCTGTGGAGGAGGAGAGCCCTGGGATGCGAATGTGGAGTAGGGGAGACGACCGTGATGTTGAGGACAAATAGGGCTAAATTTTTTGGTAAAGGTTGCAGCGTTTTGTGAACAGCAGCCACGACAAAAGGTAACAGATAGTTGTTTTTGCTTATCCTGCGTTTGGAACGCAATTTGTGTGGGCCCCATGAAATTTGAAAACGTGGTTAGCTGTTAACCAAACAGCTTGTTTTAATAGAACGTAGGAAACGTGGACGCTCCCGCGTAACTAAACACGCTCTTAACCACTGTGGGTGATTGAGTTGGTAGGGTGAATAGGAGCGAGATACATGTCTTTCACGTGTTCAGTTTGATTTTTTCAGCCTATTAATATTGATGGTCATCGTGGACTGTAAAGTGTAAATCCTGCTTTTACAAATCTTGGGTATAAAAATCTAATTTGATACATGTAGGCTGATTCAAGATACACTAAGTATTAAAAAAAAAATTCATTTCATGCTGCCCAAGATTTTCAATATCCCTTGGTGCATCAAGTGTGCGATTCACAATAATATTTTTTATTATTAATGTGGATGTTTGAGATATTTTAATTAATTTTATGAGTTTTAAAATTAATTATTATATAATTTTTTTAAAAAAATTAAAATTATTAATTGATTAAGATAGCGTAAACATAATGTTATTATTAGAGGAGGTGTTTGTTTTTATTATTATTATTATTATCAGAAAAGGGGAATCAAAGTTCATCGCCAAACCCTCCAAAAAGTCCAAAGGGATCGTTGATTAGTCTACCTAACTTGGTCTAGCTATTGACTTTTAACAAATTTTGATTCTCAATCCATTCCTTGCCTCGTCTCTCGCGTCCCAGTCTATTTGTCGTATTAGGCTCAGGCTGCTGGCAGCCTCAAGAGCAAGATAATTTTACCAAATAACTAAAAAAAAAACCCAATTAAAACAGGAAAAAAAAAAATCACATCTCATTGCCCTTGGGTGGTCTACGTGTTGTGTCGTTGTATTTATGCCCTTGGAATGGCAACACGGTTGAATTTTCTTATATTATAATTATTATATATGTGGGTATTTTTATTATTATTTTTCATCTCATCATCTTTTTATATCGTTTAAAAAAAAAACTTTTGAAATTCAGAGCAGTATTAATTATAATAAAATTTGTTTTAGAAGGTTTGGCGTTACCATGAAAACGACCTGTCTCCTAATCTGAAAGGGGCGAAGAGGGCTTTCAAGTACAAAATAAAAATAATATAAGGATGGAAGCATTAACCCGTAAAAATGACCCGTCAATGGGTCTGTGAAAGTGAAAGCAGAGAAGAGCGTCTCTGACCTGTCGCAGTGACCACGTGGGATCTCTAAAACTAGGAGCCACGTCAGAATCACATCCTAAGGAAGCTAAATTTGGAAGGTAGAGGTAATAAATAGCACGTGGTAACCATTAAGTGCAATACTGTCAGGCCACCGATCTAACAGTCACCATTGATCGCTTCTTTCCTTTTTCATCGATCATTGATCAACGATATTAAAGGCTGTCACCGGTACCTGTGTTTCAAATTTATGAAAGTTTTTCTTTTTTATCAACCCAATTTAATTTTTTTTTATCAACGATTAGTGCCCTTTTTTATTTTATTAATTCTTCGAGTGCTTAGTGTGTTTTTTTGTAATGTGAAATATAATATATTAAAATATTTTTTATTTTAAATATTAATATTAATATATAAAATTATTAAAAAAATTAAAACACACGGAAAATAGCTCTAAAGTTCGTTGTTTTCCGTTTTAAAAACAATTTTCAAGAGATTTGAAATTTTATTTTAATATTTTCAAATCATTCTTATCTAATAATGTAAAAATAAATTTTAAAAAATTAAAAAATTATTATATTAATATATTTTAAATAAAAACAATTTAAACTAAAAAAACAAAAGAGTTGGGTAGAATTTAACTTGTAGCATAGAAGCATGGAATAGGGTAGGCACGGCATTTGGTGGTTTTCTCGGAGGACTGTGCGTGAGTGGATGGCTGATTTCAAATCTTGGAAGTGACAGCTCTGTCGGGTTTCGCCACTGCAGGAAGCTGGCTAATAAAGGCTGGAGCAGGTGGTGGTGTCCACACTTGGATCCTATCATCGACTCTGTCTCTGCCACCGCCTGTGGGGATACATTTTAATATATAGCAGTACAAGATAGTGTTTTCTCTAAGAAAGTTCCCTTGGACCCTTTTTTTAATAAAAAAAATCACGGTAAGTCATTAAAGTGGTATTTTTTTTTAGTAAGATAATATTTTTTTAGATTATTTTTTATTTTTAAAAATTTATTTTTTATATCAACATATTAAAATAATATAAAAATATTAAAAACTTAATTTGAAATAAAAAATTAAAAAAGTTGAAATAAACTGTGGATAAATGTGGTTACACACTCACCGGCCATTTGATTATTCCATGGCCTACCAATTCCAAATATAAATATACTATGCCAGAAATAAGCATATCCATGACGGATATGCAGGAGAGGTGATGTGCCCTCTGGCCCACAAGTTTTAGTACAGTAATTAATCTACGAATATAATACCTAGCTATACAAATAAATTAATACAGATAACAAGGAAGTCTACGCGGTATAAAATACTGGATTATTGATCCGCACTCTATTACAGGTAAGATTAATTTTTT
>Ga0325402_1006995_pt1 | contig 10700 bp, 4 predicted proteins | sample PopdelMetagenome_22_FD_207212 | JGI IMG/M metagenome (GOLD analysis project Ga0325402, IMG submission 207212) | Populus deltoides microbial communities from Bellville, Georgia, United States - Xylem-PdKOR-R3 | ecosystem: Host-associated > Plants > Phyllosphere > Stem > Wood/Secondary xylem...
TGTTATTTCATCAATATTTTTAAAAAAAGATGTTAAAACAAAAAATAGCCAATTCTTTTATCGAAAAATGCTTCATATCTATAATTTTTATCAATTTAATTTTAATTCCTTTAAAAAATCTCAATTAGATAATTATGTTCATGTTTATTAACTTTTTAAAAAAACTTTCTTTAAAATTACATAGTTTTATTGCATAAACACATGATCAGTTGAAGACAATTAATTAAAATAAATGAAAGAATTCAATTGAAAAATGTGAGAAATATTTAAGATCTACTCGGTAATATTTATAAGTTTTGGACATAAAGAAAATGGTATATAAATCTAGAACTAAGTTGAGTTTCTCATCATTAATTTTGACCGATAAAAGTATTTTCAAATCGGTTTTTAAGAGTTACAATTCTATTTTATATGGATAAATTTGTCAAGAATCATTTTCTTGGATCCAAATCCATAATAATAATAATATAAAAACCATAATTATTAAACATAAACTGATTTAATAAGAAAACTCAGAAAATCTTGAATTTAAAATCTAATTTAAATTAAATTTCTACTCGAATTAGATAAGGTATTGAATAAACTAAACTCGTGCAACCTGGCCAAAGTTTTAATGATATGATTGATCCATCCAAACCTAATCAAATTAACATTAAAACCTAATTAATCCATGCTGACTCCTAGATTTTTTTTTTCTTTTCAATCAATATCATACAAGTCTAACAAATATATATAAAGTCTTTAATTTACCATTTAAGTTTATCTTGATATATGGAAAAAATAAATAGTTTTGAAAGCTCGAGAGATGAAGACATTTTGCTTAATGCACAAGGTGCGTTTAAAAGAATATAGATTGTCCAATAAGAAAACGTCGACGCTGCCTATTCACCGACCGACCCAACAAGGCCGATATATATATCTTGTGTTCACATCCCCTAAAGGTGCTTTTGAGTTCTTTCTCTTTAACCTGTGTTTTGTACTCTTGTTTAATTTCTTTGATGCCCCAAAGATTTTTATTCATTTTTCAATGATTTTAATGGCCATGTGCATGAAGCTACCTTGAGATTAATTGTAAGGAAATTGGCTTCGATGATGAGATCACCATCAATATTATTATATGTGTAATAATATCGGTAGCTACCATCCAACCATTGTAATAGCTACACACAATGGGGCGGGCACTCGCTTGCTTCTTGTGAGAGAATTGCTAATAATTTATTGATTTTGATCTTTCATGCGAAAATTGATAGAGATTCGATCATAAAGGGCTTTGGATGTGGTTGCTTGTTGGAGTTCTTGTTCCCATTGATTTGAAATAAAATTGCTCGGGGGAAAGCATAATGTTTTTTAATAGACATAAAAGACATGATTTTTTTTAGAATAACATGGGTGTTTGGGTTAACTTACACGCACCTCGACTAATTTCACGGGTCTTGAAGTTAATGATCATGTAAGTCTTCAATAGCCCTGAGATTTGTGAGACTCGAATTGGTGACATCTGGAGAGTAAACTCAGGACTTGATCAATTGAACTACACCTTTTAGAGTTAAAATTATATGACTTAATTCGTGGGTGAGTGAGGATGTTATCATTCATTATAAGAATTATTAAAACAAGCTTGAAGATAAACCAAATTAAGAGGACAAAATATTATTTTTGAAAGGGCTGGGCAAATTCATTAATATCATCAAAAAATATATTAAAAGTTTGAAAGAGAAAATCATGATATTTAACAGCCTTGAGGGTGCCGTGGCCTTGCATATCCCCCGTCCTGGTGTGGAAATATATATGTAATTCGATTCTCCAAAGCAATATTCATTACATAATTGCATAGCTAAAGTTGACTAAAAACTTCACTATTAATTTTTTTTTTAATTCATTTATAGCTTATAGTCAATTTTAAGCAAAGATTTATCACGAAAGGCCGTAACGTGCACCGTCACTTATGGTTTGCAAGTCTCGAGTATTTTCAAGTTGTGTTTTCGTACATGGCAAGAGCCAGGTTCTCGGTCCATGACATGCCTGTTCCCAGGAAAAATAGACTCACACTAGACTTGGATTGCGCCCCCTTCTAGCCAGTGTTCTCAGACTTGACGTAGAAGAAGACTCGGTTCACCAATCGGGAGGTCGATGCCAAAAAAATAAAAAATTATTTAAAAAAAATCAAAACAATACAGTGTTAATTTATTAACTCTTTAAAAATCATGATTGACGGTCGACCTTATGATTAATTACTCTTTTATGTAATAAATCATGATCTTAAATCATTAGAGTTTGGAGCTTTCCATGATTGACGGTCCTTGTGATTCGCTTCACCATAATTTGGGATTGAGAACCTAAATATTATTCATTAATTTTTTAAGGAATTATTCAGTAATTTTAAGCCATGTTCCTCTTGCTGTGGTATATATATATATAAATAATTATTAGATAATATCCATAAATTGCTTCTTCCACAATCACACATAATAAAGTCGAAATTTACTCACCAAAAATCTTGTACGTATTGGTAGCTGCCATCAAACTAGCTTTTTTTTTTTTTTTGGTAAGAATATCTTTGAATTATTTTACGTATCAATTATTTATTAAAAAATAATATAAATTATATATCGAATTTAATTTATAATGAATATCTTATAATATAAAAACAATTAGTGAATGCATCATTATAAAATCAAATATGGTCGATCTATGGTTCCAAGAAATATTAATCTATTTACACTCTTCAAAATGCTCTTTGATCTCAGAAATTAAAGCACAAGCAAAGCTAATCATGAGTCCTAAGACCCATCATAAAATAAAAATGATCGTTTGGCTAATTATTGTGTGAGTGCGTGCTAATAGTAAGAGTTTGGTCTAATAGTCAATAAGGTTTATTCCTTCTTTTATTTTATTTTTTTCGAATTCAAATTTTAGTAATTATTACCAAGATTAATTTTTTTTCTTTCAAATATCATACTAATTTATAAAAGAATATGATATGAAAATCGTCTGAGAAGATATCTAATCTTTATTGACATATAATTTAATTTAAAAATAATTTTAACTATTAAATAAAAATTAATTCATAATCTCACATAATCTTAAGTTACAGTTTTCATGTGAAGACGGAGTGCTATAATGTGAATATTAAATAATTTAAAAGGAAAAGGAAAATGGATATATAAATATACATTAAAAAAAATCTAAACAGAAGATTTCTCTAATTTCCAAACCTTTAAACCCTAAAAGTTATTAATAGGCCGGAGTAACTTTAGCCAGGTCCGCTAACAATTAACAAAGTAAACCAAGCCCAACCCAGCCCAGCCCATAGAAAATCAAACTAACCACATTTCCCGCAAACTACCATAACGGTCACGCCACATCATAACCGAATTCACCACTCACACAATGCCACCTGTTCACTGACCCCACTGAAACCATAATGCTCCCATTTTACCCTCCAATCCCTCTCATATTTTCAAACTCCACCATCCCTCCACCCCCAAAATCTCTCTGATGTAATGGAGCTCTCAAAAAACCTCTTAATAAAATCCACTCTCGCACGCCTCCTCTCATTTATCGTTTTATTCTTCGCCGTCCGTTTCGCATACTTCATCGCAGTCAAAGGCCGATCCTGCGTCTCTAATGACTTCTGCTTCTTTCCTCCACAAAACGTCGACTTCACCATCCACTACCACTCCGCCACCACCTCCCGTTGCACCGTCGATCATTACCTCTCCGTCTTCCAGGACCTCATCGCCGATGGCTTCCTCTCGCCTATCTCAAAATCTCTCTGCATCGAAACACTAACTGGAGAAGAAATCATAGCTCTGAAAGAAATCGGCGTTATTGATTCAACCGGAATCTCAAAGAAATCAAAGAAAATAAAGAAATCATCTCCACCGCTGATTCTATCGAACTATCCTCTATCGTTTCATGACAACACTTTCGATTTCCAGTTCACTAACAACCTCGACTGGTCAGGTCAACCCGACGAATTCGGGTCAGAGCTTTGTCGAACTTTAAAACCGGGCGGGTTCTTAGTGATCCATACAAAATCGAGAGATTTATATAGCTTACAATCTTTACTTGATTTATTTAATTGCTGTAGATTAATCAAATCGCGTGAAATCAACGGTGGAGATTCAATGTCGATGATGATAATTAGAGAGGTTGTGTTCATGAAAGTAAGAGATTTTTTGTGGAGGGGCAATGTAGGTAGTAATTGCTCGGTTTCGAGGCTAAAACGGGAACTAGCAAAAAATGCCGAGGCTTTGATCCCTAAAGAACCATTGAAGCCATGGATTACATTGAAGAGAAATTTGAAGAACGTTAAGTACTTAAGTGATAGTGTTGATATTAGTTTTAAGAGAAAATATGTTTATGTTGATGTTGGTGCTCGGAGTTATGGTTCAAGTATAGGCGGCTGGTTCCGAAAAAGTTATCCGAAACAGAATAAGAGTTTCGAAATTTATGCCATCGAAGCCGATAAGGTGTTTTTCGGGGAATATAGATCGAAAAAGGGTGTTCAGCTATTGCCTTATGCGGCGTGGGTGAGGAATGAGACCTTGTTTTTTGGGATCAGCAGGTTTGTTAATAGGAAAATTGTGGAGAAAGCCAGGGGGGTGGGGAGGATTCAACCGGTGGTGCAATCGTCGATGAGTTATAAGGCAGATTTGGATAGGATTGAAGGGTTTGATTTCGCAGAATGGTTGAAAAATGTGGTGGTGGAGAGGGATTTTGTGGTGGTGAAATTGGATGTTGAAGGGACTGAGTTTCATTTGATTCCGAGGTTGGTTGAGACAGGTGCGATTTGTTTGATTGATGAGCTGTTTCTGGAGTGTCATTATAATCGGTGGCAGAGGTGTTGTCCGGGGCAACGGGGTGTTAAGTATCAAAAAACTTATGATCAATGCTTGCAGCTTCTTACTTCTCTCAGAAAGATTGGAGTTCTTGTGCATCAGTGGTGGTGACTGGTAATAGTGTATGCATTTTCTTTTTTTGTTCTGATAGATTGTTCTTAGTTTTTTTGCAGTGAAGAAATTGTAGATTCTTGTGTTTTTGTCTGGTTTCTTATGTTCTTGAATTGTTACTCAACTAGAAGTTCCGTATATCAGAAACTTTGTTTGAGAGAGGCTATCAGTTCATTCTGCTTCTTCTTCATATTTTCTATAACTAAAAGCCTCTCAGGCCTCTTCTCTTTCCAGTAAGAACAATATCACAGGAAAAAATTCGTCTACGCAGCTATAGAACCCTGCAACAGTATTGAATTATTGATGTTGTTTGTCAGGTTGTAGGCATGACTAACTCAAAACGCCTCTGGTTTGGTTATGACCCTTTAAAGTACACTCTGCCTCTCTTGCTGTTACAGCTTTCTCTTATTTCTATCCTCACGCGTTCCATTTACATCTTTCTCAAGCTCCTTGGCCAACCTTCTGTTGTTTCTCATGTACCTGTAAGTTCATCTCTCTACTTGTTCTCTCCCCATGCAAATCGTTTCTAAATGCATCACTCTGATGTGAGAGGTTTTCATCTTGGGCACAACTTGACATTTACAGACAAAATCTTCCCACCAGAAGGAAGAACTGCATACCTTGTCAGTGTTTGGTTTGATGCTACGTATTTATCTTCCAGATTGGGGTGAAGATAGATCCTTCCATCATTTTGAAATCACGTAAAGTTGTGCTAGCTATAGGAATGTTAGGCTTCTGCATTCCTTTTGGATTGGCATCATATGTCAGATTAGTCCTGTGCCATTCTCTCTCACCGGACGATACTACGTACCACAATTCTAAAAATGGAAAAGGAACCGGTAAGAATGCCTAGAATGTAGCGTATATGTGCACTTTAGGTTGGTATAAACCACATATTAAACCTGATCTCTTGTACACCTGTTGGATCGAAAACTCGGTCAACCTCTTAATAGGATCCTGTTATTATTTGATAAGCTACAAGAAATTAATTAGCAGTTACCACCAATGTATTGCACCTTACAGAGTGAAGATTTTGCTTAATATTTTTTTTAGGAAACTAGAGAAATGAAGTATAATCCTTTTCCAATATTAAACAATCTTGTAGATGAACTAGCCTGACTTTTAATTGAAAGAATTTCTCTTATTTGATTTATCTGTGGTTTATAATTCATATGTGGTAAATCACATGCTGTCCTGTCATAAAACGCAAACATTAAATCCACAAAAAATCTCTGTACCACATTTTTTGTAGCTGACAAGTAGGGCAGATAATAGAGGATGAGATTTTTTTCCTCCTCTAGTAGTAAACAATTTTCGACCCAGAAGAAGTAGGTCAACTGACTCCTGATGGCTAGTGGTATCAGGGCCTCAGAAAAAAAAAAAACAAGAAGCATTAGCACACCCGCACAATCCTCCTGTCCCTTGAAGTCCTTCACGCCCTTTTATCTTCTTTATAGGCAAGGCTATCTAGACATCCAAGAGCTTGTTTTTATTGCATCATTAACAATGAATGCATCGAATCCAGACCTTCAGAATCTATGGGTGTGCCAAGGACGTGCTGGTATAATATCAAAAGGGTATTTTTATGGTCAGAATCCACTTTCCCATACAACTCCTGCTGTTTTGGCACAACTCAGCTTATCTTCATTATGTAGTGTCTTATTACAATACATCCTCACCCCACTTGGTGAAAGCGCTTTCGTTTCATTGCTGCTGGTAAAACTTTCTATTTCCCTGCAAAAAGAAAGTAAAAATCTTGTTTTAGTAATCTCAATACAATTCATTCCTGACCGCAATGCGGTGATCTTCAGGTATATAACTCAGCTTATGTCTTGAATTTGGTCAGGTAGGGTTCATCCTGGGACCAACACTTTGGGGACGTAGTTCATTCTTGACATCAGTTTATTCAATGAAAAGTATCCAAACCAGCTCGACATTTGCTTTCTTTGGATGCATTTTTTATATATTTTTGATTGGAATAAAGATGGACCTGGGGATAGTGAAGAGAGCAGGAAGGAAACCTGTGGTCATAGGCTTCCTTACTTTCTTGTTTCCAGTAACGTTGAACCTGATTGTGGCTGGAATTCTTAGCGGAAAAAGGGAAATGGACCCGGTTCTACTTAAGTCTATTTGGCACGTTGCAATTTTTCAAGCTGTTACCTCCTTTCATGTCATTGTCTGCCTTTTGGCTGATCTGAAACTCGTTAACTCGGAGCTTGGCCAGTTAGCAATATCTTCATCAATGATCAGTGGAATGTGTAGTTGGGGCCTGGTTATTGTGATTTTATTTATAACAGAACTAAAACATGAGCCCTTTTGGATTCTGTTGTGTCCTATATCGTTGATTGTACTCATATTCTATGTATTGAGGCCCCTTATGGTTAAGATGATTGCGAAAACCCCTGAAGGAAAACAGGTCAAGGAGGGATACGTGTTGTCTATCTTTATCATGGTATTAGGAACTGCATTTCTTAGTGAAGTTTTAGGGCACCATGTGGTATTTGGGGCTACCGCTTTGGGCATCGCAGTGCCTCATGGGCCACCATTAGGAACAGCATTAGAGAACAAGATTGAATCATTTGTTTCTTCGATCCTCCTGCCAAGTTATTTTGTGTTAAGTGTCTCACGCGTTGACCTCCTTTCGATAAATTCTGAAACTGTGTTTGTTATCTGCGTGTTTGGTTTAACTAGCTTCATTGGGAAAGTTTTGGGTGGCATGTTGCCTGCACTCTTCTTCAAAGTGCCTCCTGTTGAAGCATTTTCACTGGGCCTTGTAATGAGTTGTCAAGGCATTTCTGACGTTCTACTCGTACAGCATGGCCACCTCACCTTCGTAATGGCCTTACCCTCTTTTTATCCTATTCTTGACATACAAATTCCCTTACTTCTTATAGAATATTACTGCCTCATACTGTGCCGAAACTTACATGTTTTTGCTTGTCGCATGCAGCTTGTTGACCGTCAGATGTACAGTATGATGGTCATAAACATGCTTTTTGTGTCAGGAACCTTCACACCTGTAATCAAATTCCTTTACGATCCATCCCGACATTACAAAGCCAGCAATAAAAGAACAATCCATCATACTAGTCTCAATATGGAGTTTCGCATTCTGGCCGGCATATATCACCAAGATTCCACGCCTTGTATGATTAGACTTCTCGAGATTTCCAATCCAACAGCCAAGACTCCCATGTGCTGTTACGTAGTTCACCTGGTCCAGCTCGTTGGCAGTTTATCCCCACTCTTCATGTATCATGAGCCTGGAGCAACTGCAAAACTCCCCACTAAGGATTGCGGTCGAATCATAAATGCCTTCAGATTATACGAGGAAGAGAGCAATGGTAATGTTATTGTCAACTTATTCACATCCATATCGCCTTTTGCCTCTATACATGAGGAAGTTTGTAGGCTTGCCGTGGAGAAGAGAACATCCGTGGTGATTATCCCATTTCATATGCAATGGAGATTTCATGGCATAGAAGACATCACAGAAGCCAGGGCTGTTAACCGTCATATTCTTGCGAAGGCCCCATGCTCTGTAGGTATCTTGGTTGATCGAGGCACCTTAAGTGCCTCCAAACACCATTTTGTATACAAAATTGGAATCATTTTTGTTCATGGAAGAGATGATAGGGAAGCATTAGCATATGGTTTGAGAATGGCGAAACACGCAAAAGTTTCTCTCACTGTGATCCATTTGATCGATCCAGCCGAGGGAGCCGTGCAGTCTCTTGATATGGATCTTGACGATGATATTATCACTGAGTTCAAAGCCGCATCCGCTGGAAAAAAGCGTCATTCCTACTTAACGGAATTCGTAAAGGACAGTGTAGAATTGATTACTGTGATTAGATCTGTTCAAAATTCCTATGATCTAATTTTGGTGGGGAGACACCATCGCAGCTTCTCACCAATATTTATGGGACTTACTGAATGGAATGAGTTTCCAGAGCTTGGATTCTTGGGAGACGTGCTAGCATCATCAGATTCCCAGTGCCAGGTTTCTGTGCTTGTGGTGCAACAACAAGTGTATAGAGCTGGAGACAGGATGAATAGTGCCAAAAACCTTTTGGAAGATTCAGCAGAAACTGTAGAAATAATTTTTGAGTGTACCCAAGGGTGGAAAGACATAGATATTAGTAGACATAGGATGCAACCACGCTAGATATGCACTAAATATTTCTGTCTATGTAATGTAATGCTATAGGAACTTTTTTATTTTGGAGAGAATATATATATTTGCTAAATATGGCCTAGGAATCTGAATCGGACTCATGTTAGGTTCCTTTAAGGAGCAACCACAAGCTCTAAAAACGAAAGAAGAACTGATAAGAAGGCCCAGAATACAGCATGTGTACTTTGGTTGCATAAAAAACATCATAATACTAACATTCTATAGTTGTTCTGATCTCTTCTATACCTGTCGAACGAAAGCTCCGGCGACAACCTAACAGGATTCTGTCATTGATTGATAAGATACAAGAAATTAACAGCTACCACAAATCTAGCATTATACAAAGTGAAGATTTGTTTAATCTTGTCATGGAACCCTAGGAAATGAACTTCAATGCTGACAACATAGGTAGCTGATCAGTTCAATACAGAGATGAGAAAAGGCTATCAGAATTGTAACATTCCTTTCCTTCTTTTCTTTTTAGCACAGGCCGCGGAACACTTCTAGATTGCAATTTGACATATTTGTTGATGAATCCATTGATCCTTGGATATCTCTAGGGTTCTTCTTTCATATCAAAACATCCGAGAGAAAAAACTAACGGTACTTACTTTAGAATAATAAGATTTTGTTGTGATCTCTCCTGTATCTGTTCATTGAATTTGCAGCCATCAGGCCTACAACTCGTACTCTTTTCAATGAACATATTTACTCATTAGAATTTCTTGTGGCTATATCCAGAGGCAGTTGATAAAATATGTAGTTCGTTCTTTGAAATTGATGAATTGAGAGCTTCTGATCAGGATAATTTTGAGCCTATCTTGTTAGGAATATGCCAAGCTATGCAATCGGTTCTTGCCACCACTTTGTAGGTGATGAAAGAAATTCAAGATGGCATGCACTCAGCCAAACTGCATGTCCTCTACGCATGCAGTAAGCACAGCTTTTCTAGCTCCATCCTTCTTTTCTTTTCTTTATGTTAATTACCATCTTGAAAGCTTAAAGGAAAATAGTAAATTAAATGATTCTAAAACAAAAGGACTCTAGGCGCGCCTACAAGTAAATTATTTCAGTGGACATGGTACAGGGAAGTTGATTTTGTTTATGAGGTGGAGGGTGTTAAATAATCATTTTAATCCAAAAACTTAAACATGATTTTACTTTATACTCTAATTAACACCTACATCGTCTCAGATGAAAATCCTACTACTTTATCATTAAAACTCTAATATTTTGGATTACAGAGACACAGAAATGGTTTTATATTACGCGGGATGAGATTGTGGCAGAATTAAGGTAATGAGGTCTTCCTTTCAGAAAGGACTGGCTTTGGCCAACCTAAAAAACTTGTTTGCAGATACTTTATACGAAGATTTCATCTTTCATACAAGTTATTGTCGGAGCTCTTCATTCTTAAAAAAGAACAGTTTACAAGTGCCTGAAGATTTGCTAAATTTTTCCTATTGTCACTCTGCATGATTGCTGCATCTAGTAACCACAACTTTTAAAAATGGAAAAAGAACTGGAAATTAAGAAAGGCCTAGAATATAGCATGTGTACCTGGGTTG